>CABDYB010000066.1_pt1 | contig 28633 bp, 22 predicted proteins | sample 3131861 | NCBI WGS metagenome assembly CABDYB01 (sample SAMEA5534336, study PRJEB31848) | metagenome | biome: tundra; feature: field; material: soil | place: USA | collected 2013-05 | depth 0.15 m | reverse complement strand
CCCTTGCCGTAGTCGAGTTCCTTCATCAGTTTCGTCGGAGCATTGCGCAGGTGCAGCGGCACCGGCTCCTGGCGAGTCTCTTCGACCTCGCGCTGGACGGCGCCGTAGGCCGTGTAAACCGAGTTCGATTTGGGCGCGAGGCAGAGATAAACCACCGCCTCGGCCAGCGCCAGATCGCCCTCCGGCGAACCGAGAAAATCAACGGCCTCCTTGGCGGAAAGCGTCAGATTCAGCGCCTCGGGAGCGGCCAGGCCAATGTCCTCAATGGCCATGCGCACGATGCGGCGGGCCAGATAGAGCGGGTCCTCGCCGCCGGCGAACATCCGCGCCAGCCAGTAGAGCGCCGCGTCGGGGTCGCTGTTACGCACGCTCTTGTGCAGCGCGGAGATCAGGTTATAGTGCTCCTCGCCGGACTTGTCGTACATCAGCACGCGCTGCTGCACCGCTTCGCCGGCCAGTTTTTTATCGATGTGTTTCTTGCCGCCTTGAGCTGGTTCCAAAGCCAGTTGCGCCGCCACCTCCAGCGTGTTGTAGGCGTTGCGGCAGTCGCCGCTGGAGTAGCCGGCAATCATTTCCAGCGCATCGTCGTCTGCGGTCAGCTCCATCGCTCCCAGGCCGCGTTCTTTATCTGCCAGGGCTCTCCGCAGCAACGCAACGATCTGCTCCTCGCTCAGCGGCTCCAGCACATAAACGCGGCAGCGTGAAAGCAGCGCCGAAATAATCTCAAAGGAGGGATTCTCCGTGGTTGCTCCAATTAACCGTATCGCCCCGCGCTCCACGTAAGGCAAAAAGGCATCCTGCTGCGCCTTGTTGAAGCGGTGAATCTCATCGATGAAGAGGATCGTCCGCGAGTGCATCTGCGAGGCCTGCGCCGCCGCCACCATCACCTGCTTGATCTCCTTGATGCCGCTCATCACGGCGGAGAACTCGATGAAGGTGGCCTTGGTGGTTTCGGCGATGATCTTGGCCAGCGTGGTTTTGCCCACTCCCGGCGGACCCCACAATATCATCGACCCGGACCCTGAAGAATCGAGTCCGTCGTGCTCGATCTGGACGCGCAGCGGCTTGCCCGCGCCGACCAGATGTTCCTGGCCGCTGAACTCTTCCAGAGAGCGCGGTCTCATCCGCTCGGCCAGCGGCGCGGTACGCAATGGACCACTGGGGCCTTCCTGCTCGCCGTCAAAGAGACTCATCGCGCACTCCTTCTCTGCCGTGAAGCCTCATAGAGCAGAACACTGGTGGCGACGGCCGCGTTCAAGCTCTCCACCGGGCCGGGGCAGGGAATCGTCACGGCTCCATCGGCCCGGGCTGCCAGCTCCCGCGGCACGCCGTTGCCTTCATTGCCAATCAGCAGCGCCACCGGTCCGGCCAGATCGATGCAGTCCGCCGCCTCCGCCCCGTGTACGGCGGTCGTCCAAATCTTTACGCCAGCCTTCCGCAAGCGAGTCAAGCAATCTTTCTCGCTCACGGCCAGCAGTGGCAGCCGGAAGACGCTGCCTGCCGAGGCGCGCACCGCCTTGGGATTCCACTCGCTCACGGTTCCCGGCAGGCTGAGGATGCCTGTAGCGCCAAAAGCCACCGCCGAGCGCAAAATCGTTCCCAAGTTGCCGGGGTCCTGCAATCCGGCCAGCACAACCAGCAGCGGAGCGGCTTTGTCCGCGCCGCCCAGCACGTCGACCCAACTCCAGGCCGGCGGCTCAACCAGGGCGGCCACCGGCTGGGGCGTCTCGGTGGCGAGAGCCGAATCCAGCAGATCCCTGGGCAGCAGCAGAACCTCCGTCTCCGCCGGCAGCGCAAGCCCTTCCAGCAGTTGCTCCGAGCCTTGCGCCACAAAGACGGTCGTTACTCGCAGACCGGCGCGCAGAGCCTCCTCCAGCAGATTCGGCCCTTCGATTCCCGCCAAACCGCGGCTGTCGCGACCAGTCACACCGCTGGCATCGCGGCCGGGGTGGGCCAGCGCGCGGCGCAAATCCTTCAGGCGGGAGTTCTGTTTACTCTGTACAATGCGAATAGGCATACCGGGGCAAACGGTTCTTTCTCTAGCGTGATTCTAGCTTGTTTGCGCGGATGTGACCGGACGGAAATCGCAGCCAGGCCTGCAACCTGGCCGGCGCCGCGTTAGCTTCCGTTTTTATGGCATAGCAATACTCGGAAACTGAGGTAGACCTCCTTGTTCGCGGAGATGTTGCAAGTCCATCCCGATGAACCCCAGCTGGACCGGATCGACTATATCGTCTCCTGTCTGCGCAAAGGCGATGTAGTCGCACTACCGACCGACACTTTCTACGGCCTGGCCGTCGACCCGGTGAATCTCCATGCGGTCGAGCGGATCTATCAGATCAAGACCCGCAAGAAGAACAACCCCCTGTCCCTGCTGATTGCCTCCCTGGCCCAGGCGTATGAGCTGGCCCGCGACACCGACCCCTTGCTGGACAAGCTGGGGGAACGCTTCTGGCCCGGTCCCCTCACCATCATCGTGAAAGCTGGCGGCAAGCTGCCGTTGCGCTCCACCGCGAATACCGGCAACATGGCCCTGCGCGTGCCCAACGCCGCCATTCCCCGCGCCGTCGTGGAGCGCTTCGGGCTGCCCATCGCCGCCACCTCGGCCAACCTCTTTGGGGCTTCCGAGTGCAGTACCGCGGACTGTGTTCGCGACCAGCTTGGCGACCAAATTCCACTCATCGTCGACGGCGGTTCCACTGGCCAGGCGCAGCCCACCACCATCGTCGATCTCACTCTGGGCGATGGGCGCTGGGAGATTCTGCGCGAGGGCGCCATCCCGACGCACGAGATTGTGGCTGCGTTGCAAAGGTGACGAAAAGCAGGGAATAGGGAACAGGGAATAGCGAACAGAAAGCGGATGATAGGAAGGGAATCGAGATTTGTCAGCGAATTAGCGCGGACCGTTGAGTTTTTGGTACGCAGATCGTAGACCACGGAATAAACTATTCCCTGTTCCCTATTCCCTGTTCCCTGTCTTCAGAAGGTTTCCATGAAACGCCAGACAGAGCTAAAACGCCGTAAGTGGATCCTGCGCGCCACGCTCGTGCTGGCGCTTGCGCTCGCCGTGGCGGCTCTGGGCTGGTGCCGCTGGGTCTACGCGCAGATAGAGCGCTATGCAGTCCTGGATCAAGTTGCCCAGGTTGCCCAAGTTGACCAGACTGCCCAGGCAGTTCACGCGGATGCTATCGTCGTCTTCGGCGCGGCGGAGTACGACGGCCGGCCCTCCCCGGTTTACCGCGCTCGACTGGACCACGGCCTCTGGCTCTTCCATCACGGCATCGCTCCGCTGCTCATCACCCTGGGCGGAAACGGCGGCGACCAGTACAACGAAGGGGCGGTGGGCCGCGAATACCTGATGGGCATGGGCGTCTCCGGGCAAGCCATCATCGCCGAAACGGTGAGCCGCAACAGCGAGGAATCAGCCCTTCTCATTAGCGTGATTGCCCGCGCCAACGGACTGCACCGGCTGGTCATTGTCAGCGACGGGACGCATATGTTTCGCATCCATGAAATATGTGCCGCCGAGGGCCTGGACGTGCTCACCTCGCCGCGGCCTTATGTGGTCATCAAGGGCGAGAGAAGAAGGACATGGCTAAAGTTCGAGCGCATTGTTCACGAAATTCTCAGCTACACCGCCTGGCGCTTGCATCTGCATTGATGTGTAGCTTGGGTTGAGGCGTTAGAATCGGTGCATGCCGACCGAATGCGGACAACTGCCGGGAGAGTCAGGATGAAGATGCACGAAATTGCAACCTGTGTTGTTGCACTCTCATTCCTGTTAGCGCCCTGCAAGTTATTTTCAGCGCCGAAGCCGAACTGCGGCGAGATCAATGCCATAGCGAAGATGGCGCGCGCCATCTCGACGGCGGAGTTGGCCGCAAATAAGGAAAACGCAGGAGAGAGCTACCGCGCACAGGTTGTCTATGCGGCGAAACTATTAGAACTGGCTCCCCAGCGGCAGGATGCAGCCGTACTGCTCCTGAATCTCATCCCCAAAGACGAGCAACAGCAACAAATGTTGATGTCCCTTGGTGAGCATCATTGCGAGACGGAGTCTTATCACGAGATGAAAATGCTTGCTCAGTTGGAAGAACGCTTGCCGCGTGATCTGACCAGGGCCGTGATGATGGTGCCCGCCAAAATTCCGGAATACGTTGCCTATTCCGTCATCTCAGTCCAGGATCCGCACAGCGACTATGCGCTGCAAATGCAGAAAGTATGCAAGGCAAGACATGCCGAGTTCTTTGATGCGGTGACAAAGCTCCCCAGAGAAAAAAGAGATAGGTTCCTGAAGTATGTCTTCGACCTCGATGGGTGTAACGCGCTCTCACTTCCTGAAGCCGATAATCGGCTATTCTGATCCCATTCAGAAATGCGCCAATACCGCCAGCAATCCCAGCGCAAACACCGCCGCGCTGGCCGTCGACAAAAAATTGACTGCGTCGTTGTTCAGCCAGCCGCGCCGTTCCAGCGTTGCACCCAGAAGGCTGTCGAAGAAGAGGCCAAAGACCCCGCCCGCGCAACTGATCCAGAACATCGCCGCACCGCCGCCCAGCGCCCAGCTTCCAACTGCCGCCACAATCCCCGCAGCGGCCACCCCGGCCAGTGTGCCAATCAGGCTCACCGCGCCGTCCGTACCCGGATCGACCCTATGCAGGGTGGTGATCATCCGTGGCCGTCCGCCCAGAATTTGGCCAATCTCCGAGGAGACTGTATCCGCCGCGGCTTCGGCCAGCGCCGCGAGGCCTGCGGCTAACAACAGTTCCGGAGCAGCATGCGAGAACCAGTTGCTGTCAACCAGCAACGACTGCGCCAGTCCGTCGGAGGCCAGCCCGGCCACGCCCAGGTTGGCGGCCACCTGCGACGTGCTTCTCCCTTCACGCAGCTCCGCCATGCCCAGCCGCAGCTTTTGCTCCCGGCCAAGGCGCGTGGAAATATCGGCAAGCAAAAAAACCGCCAGCACCGGTATCAAGGCGGTGTGCCAGGGGGCGTAAGGAATCATCTCGGAAATAAAAAAGGTCGCTGTGGAAAACATCAGGCTGGCGGTGATTGTGGCGCCGGCAAAGGCTCCACCCGGCGTGGCCGCGCCGAGTTGCAGGACCACCAGACCCAATAGCAGGCTTATACCCAGCGTCCAGGCGGCCATGGGCCAGTAGTTCACCGCCCACCAATGGGCCTGCAGCACCACGCTGGCTCCCGCAAAGGGAAGCACCAGCAACAGCACCAGTTTCGATTGCCAAATCAGTTTGATTCGCGCCACGCATCCATCGTAACCCGTGGAGCATATTGCGGGCCGGCGCCCAGCAAATCATAGGTCTAGCCGGTTTCGATATCCTTTCGCATCCCTGCCGCGTCCAACCCCCGGTCGCCTGATTTACAATCACTTTGTAAGCAGGAAAGAACTGAATGAGGCTTTTACGCATGAATTTTAGTCAGGCGCGTGTGCGGTTGGTGCAGGCGGGCGCGGTCTTTGCGGCTGCTGCCCTGGTTGCCGGTTGCGGCAACAACTACCGGCCCGTGGTTACGCCCACCAATCCCAGTGGCCCCGCAGCTCAGCCGCAGTCGTTTGCGGTGGTGGTTACAGCTCCTTCGCCTACCTCGCCCGGCATCACCACGGTCATCGATTATGCCGGTGATTCGATTCTGGCGACGGCTAACATCGGCCCTGGCCCGACGGCATTTACCTTGGACGAAACCGGTTACAACGGCTACACCCTCAACACCGACGGCACCCTGACCAATATCCCTATTTCCAGCACTCTGCAGGCCAAGAACGTGACATTCAGCACGCTGCCCAGCACGGCGAAGCCCTTGAACCTATATTCGCCATCCGCCGGGCTGTGGGCTACGGATCTGTGTACTACCATTCCCCCTTCTAGCGTGTGCGAAAACGCCGTCGATGTTTTTGCCGGGGGCCCCCAGACCCTCCTGCTTTCTATTCCCCTGGCGCCTACGCCAGTGGTGGTGATGGGTTCTCCACTGCACGGCTTGCGCTTGTTTGCCGTGAGCCAGAACATTGTCTCTCCCACCGGTTTGGAGTGTAATAACTCACCCACCACCCAACCACTCGGCGTGGTGACCCCCATCGAGGTTGCCAGCTATACGACGGACACGCCGATTCCAACGGGCAAGTGCCCCGTCTATGCCGTCATGAGCAGCGATGGATTGCGGCTCTTCGTTCTCAATCGAGGCAGCGACACCATTTCGGTGATCAACGCGCAGTATGGCACGCTCGATGCCTGTACGCCATTTCTCAACCAGGCTGGACAGACTGTGACCTGCCATCCTACCCTGCCGCTCTCCACCACTGCCGGACTCACTGGGACGAATGTCCCCACGGTAGCCGGCCCGGTCTATGCCGAGTACAACGCCGCCAGGAACCTGCTGGTGGTGGCCGACTATACCGGCAACACGATCAGTGTGATTGACGTGAGCCTGGACGAGTACGGCAACGACAGCGCTACATTTGGCACCACCTACACGATTCCGGTGGGCCAGAACCCCGCCAGCGTGACCGTATTGAACGATGGAAGCCGCGCCTATACGGCCAACCAGACTGACAGTACGGTAACCATCGCCAACCTGAGCAGCTACACAGTGGAAAAGACGCTACCGGTCACCGGCTACCCGCGCACCGTGGTTTCCACCCAGAATTCGACCTACGGCAAAGTCTATGTGGGTTCGCCGAACACTAACTACCTGACCATCCTCCGCACCGATCAGGACATTGTGGACACGACGTTGCTGTTGGAAGGCGACATCGTGGATGTACGCGTGACCACGCAGGACGGCAGCAGGGCAAACAACAACGTCACGAGCCGGGTTCCCGGATTCGGCCAGCCCTGCAATCTGCCGCCGGGCGTCATGGCAACCCTCTATCCTTCTGGCTACACGTTAGCCCAGTGCCAGAAGCAGCCGTAACGTATTTGCCAGAGACAGCAGTATCAAACAGCCAAAGAAGTGATTCCCGCGAGGAAGGACCTCTTTGGCTGTTTTTGCGTCTGGTTGACGGGCGCGGGAGGGTTTTCGCCCCGGCGTGTGCAACGATAGGAAAATGACTGGCGCAGCAAAGACTCGTGTGGACCTGCTGCTGGTGGAGCGGGGACTGGTTCCCAGCCGGGAGCGGGCGCGCGCGCTCATCCTGGCCGGCCGGGTTCTGGTCAGCGAGCAGAAGGTGGAGAAAGCCGGCACCACCGTCCTTGTGGACGCTCGCATCCGTTTGCTCGGCGAAGAACAGCCTTACGTGAGCCGCGGCGGCTTCAAGCTGGCCGCAGCGCTGGAACACTGGCAGATTTCCGTTCAGGGCCGAGCCTGCCTGGACGTGGGCGCCTCCACCGGCGGATTTACGGATTGCCTTCTGCAAGCAGGCGCTGTGCACGTCACCGCTGTCGATACCGGCTTCGGCCAGATTGCCATGAAGCTGCGCAACGACCCGCGCGTCCGCCTGGTGGAGCGCACCAATGCCCGTTTTCTTGCTCAGGGGGCACTTGCCGAAGAACAGGGCTTCCCGAGACTCACGCTGCTGGTCATGGATGTATCGTTTATCTCTGCCACGTTGCTGCTGGCGCCGGTCTTTGCCGCCGCTCCGGCACTCACCGAAGCCGTCATTCTGGTCAAGCCGCAATTTGAAGCAGGGCGCGGCCACGTCGGCAAGGGCGGCATCGTCCGCGACCCCGAGGCGCACCAACTGGCCATCGACAGGGTCGCCGATTGCGTTCGCTCGCTGGGCTGGGAAGTCGTCGAGACAATTCCTTCGCCCATCACCGGCGCCGAGGGCAACCGCGAGTTTCTGCTCTATGCGCGCCGGAGAGAGCGGAGTTAGCGGCGTTAGCGTTGTTTGCGGAGCAAGATTGGCCCCACCGCAGGGGTTTGGCCCCACAGCAGGGGTTCCGTTACACTAAAACCGCATGGTTCGCGTCGCGATTGTCTGCAAACCCGAGAAAAATGAGCTGGCCCGGCTGCTGCCGGAGCTGATCGCATGGCTGCGCCAGCACGACTATGAGCCGCTGCTGGACCTGGAGGGCGGGCAGTACACCACGGCTGCGCCGGCCATGGACCGCGCACGGATGCCCGAGCAGGCGCCGGGGCTGGTCATTGTCCTGGGCGGCGACGGAACGCTGCTGTCTGTGGCACGTATTTTTGCCTCCACCGGAACGCCTATCCTTGGCGTGAACCTGGGCTCCCTAGGCTTTTTGACCGAGGTTCGCCTGGCCGATCTCTATCCTGCGTTGGAGAGCTGGCACAGCGGCCGCGATGGTTGCCATGTTCTCGATACGCGCGCCATGCTGCATGCCGAACTGTGGCGAGGCGGCGCGCTGCGCTCCAGCTACGAAGCTCTGAACGAGGTGGTCATCTCCAAGGGAGACATTGCCCGCATGGGCGACTTTGCCGTCGAGCTGGACGGCAAGAGCGTGGCCCGCTTCCGCGCCGACGGCGTCATCGTCTCCACCCCCACCGGCTCCACGGCCTACACGCTGGCCGCCAACGGCCCCATCCTGACCCCCGACGTGGACGCCATGGTAGTCACGCCCATCTGTCCGCACCTGCTTACGCTCCGGCCCATCGTGATGCGCGGCGACGCATTGCTCTGCGTCCGTGTCGAGGGCATCGTCAACCCGGCGCTGCTCACCGTGGACGGCCAGAAAAGTATCGAACTACTCATCGGCGATGAGGTTCGCTGCCGCAAGTCCGCGCATACCGTCAACCTGGTCCGCATGAGCGAGGGTGGCTTTTTTCAGGCGCTGCGCAGCAAGCTCAGCTGGGGCGAGCGCTAAGACCGAGCTTTAACCCGCCTTTTCCGTCAACTCCGCCCATCGTACGTAGAGCGCATCGTTTTCGTGCTGTGCCGCGTCCAGTTTCCTCAGCGCCTCTTGAAGAGCGGCAGCGTTGGTGGCAATCTCAGGCTGCTCGACGCGCTCGTGGGCGGCTGCCAGGCGGGCGTCAGACGCCTCAACCCTCTTTTCGATGGCCGCAAACTCGCGGGCTTCCAGGTAAGAGAGCTTCTTCTTGCCTCCTGCGCCTTGCGCCTGCTCGCTGCCTGTCCGCTGTGCGGATCTGGAGCCGTTGGCCTTGCGTTCCGTCTTGCTCTGCGTCCGTTCGTCCTGTTCTTCGAGCCAGTCTTCCCACTGCGCGTAGTCCGCAAATCTCCCGATGTGCCCGCGGCCGTCCAGGCCCAGCACCGTCGAGGAGACGCGGTTCAGCAGATAGCGGTCGTGCGTCACCAGCACCAGCGCGCCGGGAAACTCCAACAGATTGTCTTCCAGAATCTCCAGCGTCGGAATGTCCAGATCGTTGGTCGGCTCATCCAGCAGCAGCACATCCGCCGGCTCCAGCATCAATTTTGCAATCAGTACCCGAGCCCGCTCTCCGCCGCTCAAATTTCTGACCGGCTGATTCAGTTGCTCGCCGGTAAACAGGAACCGCGCCGCCCAACTGGCCACGTGCACCAGCCGTCCCTGGTACATCACCGAATCGCCCTCCGGAGCCAGGGCTCGGCGCAGGGTCTGGTTCTCGTCCAGCGTGCGCATCTGGCTGAAGTAGACCAGCCGCAGTGCATCGGCTCTTCGGATGCTGCCCTCGGCCGGCTCTATCTCGCCCCGCAGCAGCCGCAGAAGCGTCGTCTTCCCGCTGCCGTTCGGACCCACCAGCCCCACCTTCATGCCTGCCGTAAGAATGAAGTTGAGTCCACTGAAAAGCCGCCGCCCGTGCTTCTCTCCTGCTGGAGAATTTTCATCAAGAGTATGAGAACTTGGGTGCCCCACAATATGAGAACCTGGGTGCCCCACCCTCGCCGCGTCTTTGTTTTTGCGGCTAGGGTGGGATACCGCAATGCCTGCATCTTCTCCATCCTCGGAAGACGGTACGTCGCAAGCCACACCCTTGAACTCCACCAGCCGCTTGGTCTTGCGCTGGCTGGCCTCGAAGTCAATCCCCGCCGTCGCCACCGCCGTCCGCGCATTCATCTCCGCCAGTTGGCCGATCATCGCGTTGGCCGAATCGATGCGCGCCTTTGATTTCGTCGTCCGCGCCTTGGGGCCGCGCCGCAGCCACTCGATCTCCGTTCTCACCTGATTGCGCAGGCTCTCCTGCTGGCGATTCTGCGACTCCAGATAGGCCTGCTTTTCCTCCAGAAACCGGCTGAAGTTGCCTTTGACCCGCAATAAGCCATCGGCATAAACGCGATTCAGCTCGATGATTTCGCTGGACGTGGCTTCGAGAAAGTAGCGGTCGTGGCTCACCGTGACGGCGGCAAACGAAGACGAGTTGAGCAACTCCTCCAGCCACTCGATCCCGGCCAAATCCAGGTGGTTAGTCGGCTCGTCCAGCAGCATCACTTCCGGCTCGCTCACCAGCGCCTCGGTAATCGCCAGCCGCTTCCGCCATCCGCCGCTCAACGAGGCCGCCTCGGCGGTCAGGTCCGCAAAACCGGCGCGGCCCCCCAACTCTCGAATCAAGCCCTCGCGCATCCGGCCCTCGCGCTCGCTCTCGTTCACATGCGCTGTGGCCAGCGCCCGCTCCAAAACCTGGCGAATCGTCAGCCCTGGAGCAAAGTGCGAGTCCTGCGGCACGTAGGCCGCACGGGCGCGTTTGCGCACCGCCAGCTCGCCCGAATCCGGCTCCATCTGCCCTGCCAGAATCGCCAGCAGCGTAGATTTGCCCGCCCCATTGGGTCCGATCAACCCAATCCGAGCGCCCTCCTCGACGGTGAGCGAAATGTTCTGGAACAGCGGCCTGGCGCCGAACTGCTTAGTCACCGACTGCGCGTTGAGAATGGGAGGCATCTATCTCAAGAGTATCGTGTTGCGGTTCGATCTTGTGCCCCGTCCGAGGCCGCTGCCGCAAACAGCCTCCACGGTCTATACTCTCCTCTGACGGAATTTATTGAGAGGGAGTACATCCATGTCTTCACCCGCCGTAGCCTACGCACGCCAAAACCAACCCCGTTATCTGAAGGGATTGAAGGATTTCCTGCGCATTCCTTCCATCTCCACCCTGCCCGAGAACAAGGGCGACTGCCTCCGCGCCGCTAAGATGTTGGTTGCCGAGCTGACCCGCATCGGCATGGAGCATGCGCGACTCATCGAAACCACCGGCCATCCTCTGGTTTACGCTGACTGGCTGCACGCCGATGGGAAGCCCACCGCGCTGTTTTACGGCCACTATGATGTGCAGCCCGTCGATCCAATTGACGAATGGATCTCGCCGCCCTTTGAGCCCACGGAGCGCGACGGCAACATCTACGGCCGCGGCACCTGTGACGACAAGGGCCAGATCTGGGCGCAAATTAAAGCTCTGGAATCGCTCATGGAGGCCAACAAGGGCAAGCTGCCCGTCAACGTGCGCATCATCTTCGAGGGTGATGAAGAAGTCGGCGGCGAGGGAATTGCAGCTTTTGTTGCCTCCAAACCGCCCGAGCTGAAGGCCGACTTTGCCCTGGTCTCCGATACCGAGCTCTTCGCACCCGGCCTGCCCACCCTGTGCGTCGGCCTGCGCGGCATGATCTACACCGAGCTGGAAGTCCGCGGCGCCAAAACCGATCTGCACTCCGGCATGTACGGCGGCGCGGCCCCCAATCCCTTCGTGACCATCGCGCAGTTGATTGCCAAGCTCAAGGACGAGGACGGGCACATTCTTATCCCCGGCTTCTACGACGGCATCATTCCTCCCAGCCCCGAGGAACTGAAAGCCTGGAGCAGCCTGCCCTTCGACGAAGAGCACTACCGCAAAACCGAAGTGGGCTCCCGCTCCCTGGTCGGCGAACCCGGCTACAGCGTCATGGAGCGCACCTGGGCACGGCCCACGCTGGACGTGCACGGCATCCCCGGCGGCTTCATCGGCGCGGGCGCCAAAACCGTCATCCCCGCCAAGGCGGTCGCCAAGGTCTCCATGCGACTGGTTCCCGGCATGGTTCCTGCCAAATCCTTTGCCCTCTACAAATCCTACATAGAAAAGATCGCCCCCGCCGGTGTCGAGGTCGAGGTGCGGCTGATCAGCGCCGGCGATCCCTGCCTGGTTCGCGTCGACAACCCCTACATTCAGGCCGCCACTCGCGCCCTCAAAGAGGTCTGGGGCAAAGATACGGTCTTTATCCGCTCCGGCGGCTCCATCCCCATCGTCGGCGACTTTGACCGCCATCTGGGCGTGCCCAGCGTCATGATGGGCTTCGGCCTGCCCGACGACTGCATCCACGCCCCCAACGAGAAGTTCCACCTCAAGAACTTCGAGCTGGGCATCGAATCGGTGGTGTGTTTCCTGGAGGAAGCAGGGAAATAACTCATAGCCCCAGGTCTCATTTCGAGACCTGGGATACTTACCCTTCAACTCGGCTAGCGCCAGAAAAAAGGCTCTAATTATTGAGAAGATTCCAATCAAGGTAGGCCCGCCACATGAAATATTGCGAAACGAGTATTGATAATAAACTTCGCAGTTGGTTTAAAGGAGATCTAACAAAAGGTCTTCTCCGTGGTATCCAACTCGATACAGGCGAGTTGCGTGGTCTTACGAGTTTTGAGATTTCAATTGACTTTCCCATCTTTGCATTGGCGGGCAAGAATGGTGTGGGAAAGTCCACAATCTTGGCATTGGCTTGCTGTGCTTATCACAATGCGTCGAACGGATACCATCTTCCAAAACGTAATACACCGTATTACACGTTTTCAGATTTTTTCATTCAACATCCAAGCGAACTCTCTCCACAAGGCATAAGGATCTATTACGGTATTGCCTACGATAAATGGCAAAAGAGCAAGAGTTTGCCGGATGGTATCGGAATCGGCTGGCAGGTACGGATCAAGAAGAAGAGGGGGAAATGGAACAATTATGACAAGCGTGCCAGTAGAAATGTTGTGTTCCTCGGAATCGACCGCATCGTTCCGCACGCAGAGCGAGGCCCGTCGAGATCCTACTCAAGAGTGTTTAAGAAAACAGCTCAAAGAGGGTGGGAGGACGAGGTAAAGAATACGGTAGGAACGATTCTGAATAAAAAGTATGATGACTTTCGTTATTTCGAACATTTGAAATACAGTCTCCCGATTGTTACAGTTGGCAAAACTGTGTATTCCGGTTTCAATATGGGGGCTGGCGAGAATGCCCTCTTCGAAATTTTCTCAATTTTGCATGATTGCGGTAAGGGCGCACTTCTGGTTATTGATGAAATAGAGTTGGGGCTTCATGCAGAGGCGCAACGAAAATTTATGAAGGAACTTAAAAGAACGTGCTTAAAATTGAACGCCCAGGTGATATGTACTACGCACTCAAGAGAAATATTCGAACAGCTCCCGGATGACGCTAGATATTTTGTTGATAATATAAACGGAAAAACTAAAATTCTGAACGGCATTTCCTCGGATTACGCGTTTTCAAAGCTCAGTGGTATTGATGGCGGGGAACTTAGCGTATTTGTCGAGGACGATGTCGCCAAATCGTTACTCACGGCTGCTTTGCCAGCTGAACATAGAATTAGGATCACTATATCGGCGATTGGTTCTGCAAATTGTCTCGCTCGTCAGCTCACTGCAATTTACCTACATGATAACGATGCGTCAGTACTCTCAATATTTGACGGCGACCAACGAACAAATGAAAGTCAATTGATTGAACACGCAAGTAAAATGGCCGAGATTTCTACGCCAGATAATGAAGTTAAATTTAATAATTGGATAAAGAATAAAATGGGATATCTTCCCGGTGATACATGGCCGGAAGCTTGGCTAATGCAGATGGGACATGAAGTCGCCGATGAAATCGCTATCGCAATCAACTCTGACTCGGATTCTGTCATTGAGGCATTAATAAGTGGTCAGAATGCTGGCAAGCATAACGAACTTTATACGGCTGGAAAGAAACTTGGGCTTGAACGCGAGAGTTTCATGCAGCACATAGCGTGTGCTATCGCGCGTAAATTCTCAGACAACTTCGCTGAGGTGGTTAATCAAATTGGGAAGATGCTCAATTAAGCCGGGGGCCCCATCCTTTTCACGGCAGGCGTGTGCCTCAGGTCTTGCTTTTGTGACATGGGAAGACGAATCCTCAACCGACGCGCCCCCGGTCGCGTAATCTGAATCTAAGCCCATGTCCGATTTCCCCTCCAATGCGGAACCCTCACCGTCCCCGGACCACTTCATCTCCTTCAGCCACGTCGGCATCTCCTTCGATGGCCGTTCCGTTCTGGAGGACGTGAGCTTTTATGTGGATCGCGGCCAAACTCTCTGCATTCTGGGCCGCAGCGGCGTCGGCAAGTCTGTAGCCCTGCGCATGTTAATGGGCTTTCTCAAACCGGATGAGGGTTCCATTCACGTCGAAGGCCAGGAGATCACCTCCCTGAGCGAAGAGGGTTTGCGGGCCATCCGCAAGCGCGTCACCATGGTCTTCCAGAACGGCGCCCTTTTCGATTCCCTCAGCGTGCGCGAAAACGTGGCCTTTCCCATGCGCGAACGCGGCGGCCTCAGCGAGGACGAGATCCTGCAGTCGGTAGATCAGCTTATCAGCCTGGTGGGCGCAGAAGATGCGCTCGATGCTCTGCCGGCCAGCCTCTCCACCGGACGCAAGCGCGCCGTGGCCATCGCCCGTGCCCTCGCCGCCAAGCCGGAGGTGGTGCTCTATGACGAGCCGACCACCATGGTCGACCCCATCATCGCGCGCCTTCTCGGCGACCTCATCCAGCGGCTCAAGCACCAGCTTCGCTTCACCAGCATCGTGGTTACTCACGACACGCGCTTTGCCGAGCGGCTCGCTGATCTGGTTCTCTTCCTCCATCAGGGCCGGGCTCAGTATTTTGGCTCCCTCCCGGGATTCCTGGCCTCTACCAACCCGGATATTCAGCAATTTCTGGCCCTGGATGCCTACACGTTGCCTGCGGAATAAAATGTTTCTCACTTCTCCGGCACTTGTTCATTCGATTCGTTGCCATCGGCGTAGTCTTGGCCGGAACCGGCACCTGGCCGGCGAGTCGGTCTTCTGTTACGTCTCTGCATGGGATTAAACTGGGAGTGTGAAGATCGCGCTGGCCCAGATCAATCCGACTGTTGGAGATTTCACCGGAAATCTTGATAAGATTGTCGCGGCCAGCCGTCGTGCGGCCACCATGGGCGCGCGACTCACCGTCTTTTCCGAGCTGGTGCTCTGCGGTTACCCGCCCGCCGACTTCCTGGAAAAGCCCAGTTTCCTGACCCGCTGCCGTGCCGCTGTTGACGAGCTGGCCGCCGCTACCCGTGACCTGCCTACCGCTGTGCTCGCAGGCGTGGCCCTCGCGGCCGATGCAGAGAGTGGAAAACCTGCCGTCAACGCCGCCGTTCTGCTGGATGGCGGCCGTCTTCTGCTCGAACAGCACAAGCGCCTCTTGCCCTTTTACGACGTATTCGATGAGCAGCGTTACTTCGCGCCGTCGAAACCTCAGCAGGTAGTCGAGCTGGACGGCCTCCGGCTGGCCATTACCATCTGCGAGGACGCCTGGAACGACAAGAACTATTGGCCCCGCCCCCTGTACGCCGTCGATCCGGTCGAAGAGCTGATGCGCCAGCAGCCCGCCGTCCATATCAACCTCTCTGCGTCGCCTTTCTGGCACGGCAAGCGCGCCATGCGCCGACAAATGCTCTCTGCGATTGCCAGGCGGGATGATATGCCGGTGCTTCTGTCCAACCAGGTGGGCGGCAACGACAGCCTGATCTTCGACGGCACTTCGCTGGCCCTCAATGCGCGTGGAGAGTTGATCGCCCAGGCTGCCTCATTTGCAGAGGACCTCATACTGGTTGACCCATTCGGCGCGCCGCCCGTTCCCACCCCGGCTGAGGACGACACGGAGACCGCTTACCGCGCCCTGGTGCTGGGCACGCGAGATTACGTGCGCAAATGCGGCTTCAGGAAGGTTCTGGTGGGCCTCAGCGGGGGCATCGACTCCGCTCTGGTGGCGGCTATTGCCACCGATGCCCTGGGCGCGGAAAATGTCGTCGGTGTCGGTATGCCCAGCCCCTACTCCTCGGCCGGCTCCATCGACGACAGCCGCCGGCTGGCAGCCAATCTGAGCATACGCTACGAGGTCATCGGCATCAGCGGCCTCTTTCAGGAGTTCACCCACACGCTAGAGCCGCTCTTCGCGGGAACCGGACCTAACGTTGGGCCGGACACCACCGAGGAAAACATCCAGTCCCGGATTCGCGGTGACCTGCTCATGGCCCTCTCCAACAAGTTCTCCGCACTGGTACTCACTACCGGCAACAAGTCGGAGATGGCCGTGGGCTACTGCACCCTCTACGGCGACATGGTCGGCGCCCTGGCGGTCATCGGCGACCTGGTGAAGACCCGCGTCTATCAGGTCTGCCGCTGGATCAACCGAAACGGCGAGGTGATTCCCACCGCAATCCTTGATAAACCGCCTTCTGCCGAGTTGCGCCCGGACCAAAAGGACACCGACTCTCTGCCGCCCTACGAGGTTCTCGACCCAATTTTGGAAGCCTACGTTGAGCGCTATGAAACCTCCGAAACAATTGCCAAAGCAAACGGATTTCCCCTGGAGCTCGTCCAACAGGTGGTGCGTCTGGTGGAGCGCAGCGAGTACAAACGCCAGCAGGCCGCCCCCGTCCTGAAGGTGACCTCCAAGTCCTTCGGTATGGGCCGCAGGTTTCCCATCGCCGTCAAAGTTCAGGTGTAACCTAGTAGTTGGGAACCCTCCCGCAGTTCAGCTTTTCCACAGTTGAAGGAGAATCAGCTTGATCCGTCTGTCGATTCGTTTTACCGGTGCATTGGCGCTGGTCGCTTTATTCCTGTCCGTCTTCCCGGCCGCTGCCCAGCAGGATGTGCCCGCCGCGCCTGTCGCGCAGGCCCCGTTAGGGCCGGTTCCCGCTCCAGCGGCGCCCGTCTTTCCCAAACAAGACCCCGCCAATTTCACCGCCGCGGCGCCCACCCAGGAGACCGTCAACGCCTTTTTGCAGGCCAGTTGGGGCTATGATGACACCCGTGTCTGGGAGGTGTGGGCCATCCAGAAGACTGAAGTCGAGGGCATCAGCAGGGTAACCTTGCTGGTAGGCGACAAGACCGGAAAGCAGAAGATCGTGCCGGCCCAGTTCTACGTCCTGCCCGACAACAAGCACATCTTTGCCAACGACGACATCATTCCCTTTGGCGCGAATCCCTATGCCGAAGTGCGCGCGGTGATGCAGCAGCGCGCCGACGGGCCATACCGCGGCTCAGCCTCAAAGGATCTGGAGATTGTCGAGTTTGCCGACTTCCAGTGCCCCCATTGCAAGGAAGCACAGCCTAATATGGACAAGCTGGCGGTGGATTTTCCCAAGGCCCGCATTGTCTTCCAGAACTTTCCTCTGTCGCAGCATCCCGCGGCTGCCGGCGCGGCAGCCTACGGCTTCTGCGTAACCAAGCAAGGTGGCAGTGATGCATTCTTCACCTTTGCCACGGCCGTCTTTGAAGGCCAGGACGGATTGATGAGCGCCGACGGCGCCACGCTGACTTTGAACAGCGCCGTAACCAAGGCTGGCCTGGATCCGGTGGCGATTGCCGCCTGCGCCAAGACGCCGGCGGCCCTTGCCGCTGTGAATGCAATGGTGAAGCTGGCTCGCGATCTGAAGATCAATCAGACTCCCACGCTGGTGGTTAACGGCCGCCAGGTTCCCGTAGGCGCTCCCTACGATGTCATCAAGCAGATCATTCTCTACCAGGCCAAGCTGGACGGCGTGGCGGCCCAATAAGGCTGCAGGTCAGCAAGCCGGAAGAATAGCCGGCCAACAGGCATACAACAAGGGCAGACAGGGAGTTCAATCCTGTCTGCCCTTGCCGCGTTGGTTGGAATTCTGCGTTCTGTAGGTACAACCCGGCTCGCTATGGTGTGCCCCCCCGCTCTATGCGCATCATTGGCGAGTGGCCGGCTGCTTGCGTGCCGCGAATCACATGGGGCGTGATCACAATCAGCAGCGTCGCGTAGTTCTTCTGGGTGTCATTGCCGGTCAGATTTTTCAGGCCGGGAATCTCGCTGATTCCGGGCGTGCCGCTGACGGCGCGGCTCTCGGACCTGTCCAGCTCGCTGATCACGTCCACGGACTCGCCCTGCTTCAGCGTCACCACCCCGGACCAGGAGCGATTGTTGAGCACCGGATTGCCGTTGATTAAGGTTCCGGCCAGGGCGTCGATCTTCATGTCGATGGAGAGCGCAACGTCGTCGTTGCGCAGCACTTTGGGAGTCGCCTTCAGGGTCAGGCCCAGGTCCCGGTACTCCACTTGCGGAATATTCGGCACGCCGCCGCTGTAGGCAGCCAGCAGCGACGAAAGGCTTCCAGAGGTGCCGGCGCTGGTCAGCCCCGGTATATTCGGAATACTGGCCCCCAGGCTGGAGAACGAAGACGTCTGGATGGGATATTTCGTGCCTGTCTTGATGGTGGCGGCCTCGCCGTCGCCCAGGCGCAATTGGATCTGGTCCAGCTCCCGCGAGTCCGAAGAGTTCAGGTTAAGGTTGGCAGTGGTCGTGCCCGGAGACAGGCCAAACGTAGTAAGAGCGCCTTTGCAGGAGCTCAAGCCGTTTGTGCAGTTGGTCAGACTACCGCCAAACGTGGCGAATCCGTTCGATAGCAGGGGATTCGACACTTGGCCTGAAGCCAGGAGAATGCCGAGAATCGCCATGTAATCTCCGGGTGCGGCCAGCCCGGAGGAGATGATTTGCTGGATCAGGCTCTGGTTGGCATTGAAGACGGATTCTGCCGTCGCGGCAACGTTGAAGACTCCCATGCTCTGCGGCGCCTGGACTCCGGTGTTGCGCGTGCTGGTGTGCGCTATCTGGATCATGCGCACCTCCAGCATCACCTGGTTGCGCCCGTCGAGCAGCTCGCGCATGGTGGCGTTAAAGGCATTCAGCGCGCTTTGTGACGCGCGGATAGTGATCGTTCCGGAGGTGGGTTCCGCCACCGCCTGCTGCACATTGAAGACGTTTTTCGCCAGGTTGATCACGTCGGTCAACTCTGTCGCGCTTAATCCCGGCAGGTAGACTGTCTCGAATTCCAGGGGCGTAAACTGCTGGCGGTTCTCCCTGGTATCGCGAGCTGCCAGCACGTGGTGCGCATCCAGCGGAATGTAGAACGAGGCCGTCGTCATTCCCACCACGTGCGCCGCCATCTCGAAATCGACGTCATCCACGTCCAGTCGTATATGCGTGGTGAGGATGGTGCTGTCCAGCTCGGCAATAATTCCGTATGCTTTGAAGACCAGCGGGATGATCTGGCGTGCATCTTCGTGAAGGTGAAAGCTGTGCAATCCGGCCGTGGGCTCCAGTTTGATCGCCGCGCCGATGGTGCCCGCGGCTTGCTCGTAGACAGGCCTGGACTGCCCCAGAAGGGCATCGTCTCCCAGTTCGTACAGGTGTTGGGTCACCTGAATGTTATTGGGCTCTAGTTCGAGCGCATGGGCCAGCATCGCGCGCGCCCCCGCCGCATCGCCGCGCAGCCGGTCCTTGGCCGCGGCTTGAATCAGAGCCGTCACCGCGTGGCTGCGAGCCACGCTCGCCGCCAGCCGGTAGTCGGCGGTGCCGGGATCCAGCGCAGCCGCCTGCTCATAGCCTCGCATGGCCTCTTCAAACTGCTCGCCTACGAAGAGCTTGCTGGATGAAAGATAGAGTTTCGCCGCCCTCCGCCGGTCGGAGTTGCGCAATGGCCTGGCTGGCTGCGTGTCTGAGGATGAGTTTGTTGCGGAAGCTGGCCCGGCTGGCGTGCTCTGCGCAGTGGGAGGACCCGTTTGCGCCTGGATGCACATGGAAAACATCGCCGGCAGCAGCGTGGCCGTGCAGAACTTCGCCCATCGCCTGAGCGGCGCATGAGTCATGTTGGTGTGTGTTTCGCGGGCCTGTGGGGAAGTCTGCATGTCCTTGAGGAGCGCCGTCAACCCCGGCCAAAGACCTGGCGGGTGGCGCTATAGACAGGACGTTCACTGCGCGGCGGACGCTTGAGGCAGGCGCGAACTTCGGCCAGGCTAAGTTCCAGCTCCGCCATCGTCCGGCTCAGTGTGTTGCGGTGCATCCCCAACTCTTTGGCCGCCTTGCACTGATTTCCCCGATGCGCCACCAGCACTTCGCGCAGATATTGCTTCTTGAAATCGCGTACGGCGTCCTCGTAGAGAATACCGCTGGAATGCATTTGCGTGATCAGGCCGTCCAGAACTCGTTTCACGTCCACCTCAGCTTGCTCTAATAGATTGCCATATTCCGATGGGTTGCGCTTGTAAAAAAATTACAATTTTCTGCTGCCGGGGTGCACCCACTCCGGCGACTCATTTTTCAGCGTCTTGAGCCCCTGCCGGACGCGCTCGGCCAGTTCACCCGGACTCATCTCCATGCTCAAATGACAGGCCCCGAAAAAGTACCGGGGCAGTTGAGCCTCCCTCAGCCAGTGGGCCTTGGGAAAAAAGGCCAAGGTCGCCAGAATCATCAGCGTTACCAGCAGCGCGCCCTGAAAAAAGCCAAAGACCGCCCCTGCCAGCCTGTCCAGGCAACCCAACCCCATTTGATGGAAAACCCTGGAAAGTATTTTCCCGGCAACTCCGGTCAACCCCATCATAATCAGCGCAATCAGCAGAAAACCTATCGTATTGGCCACCGCCTCAATGCGCACCAGGGGCAGCAACAGCGCTGCAATAAGGCGGTAGTTCCAGGCTGCCAGCGCCAGGCCCAGCACCAGGCCGGCCAGTGAGAAGACCGAGCGGAAGAAGCCCTGGGTCAGCCCTCCCAGTACGGCCAGCACTATGATCAACACGATTGCCCAATCTACCAGCGCCATCTGCGGCTCCTTCTATGTACTCTAAACCCCTCGATGCAGTGCAACAGGCCCCGCCTGCGCTCACCCATAAGGGCTGCTCACCCCCGGTCAGCAGCGGTTTGCGCCCAATTCTTGCTCAGCAAGGCTGCCAAAAGAGGATTTGACCAGGGAAAAACTAAGTCTCCGATTTTCCAGCCTGAACAGCGCTTTGTCAATCTCTCTCACTTGTCTATTGAGAAGAAAGAACTTCCGGAGGGAGTGTGCGATCCTGTCAATTAAGGTGTTCAAAAATGGCAGTAAATATATTTACGGGCTTGGTCAAATCTGTACAGTATTGCATTCTACGAAATTGGTACACACGTGTGTGATGGCCGTCACGGAACGACCTCCCAACATGGGAGACACTCCACTAGTCAACATGGTTCGGAGGGAGAGTACGAAGTTCCTCTTTGAGCCGGGCGACACGGAGTAGCCGTGGAAAGGGGAAGCCGCAGCTTGCTTCGTTTGTGCAGGGATCACCAGTAGCCGTGTGCTACCGACCTCCAGTGCCGGCTACTGGTTCCCGTCTATCTTGTTTCATAACAAGCCGCCTCCGAAGTGACATCATCCTTCGGAGGCGTTTTTTTGCTTGTTTTCTGCTGATAATTCGTGTGAAGTTGGGTACCTCATCCTCGCCGCGTACCAAATGACGAAACAAGGGCGGGAACATTTAAGTAGGCAGCGCCAAGAGTCATTTACCGGCTCTTCGCCACTTCCTCCACCGTCACCGGGTCAAGGAACGGCATGGCGGCGCGCAGCTTTTTGCCGACAATTTCCACCGGATGCTTCGCTTCAGCCTCGCGGAAGGCCAGAAACTCCTTGCGGCCGGAGTTCTGATCGGCCAGGAATTTCTTTGCGAAAGCCCCGTTCTGAATCTCCGCCAGAATCTGCTTCATCGCCTTGCGGCTCTCGGCATTGATAACGCGCGGCCCGCTCACGTAGTCGCCCCACTCGGCGGTGTCGCTGATGGAGTAGCGCATATACGCCAGGCCGCCGCGATAGATCAGATCGACGATCAGCTTCAGTTCGTGGAGGCACTCGAAGTAGGCGCTTTCGGGCTGATAGCCAGCCTCGACCAGCGTCTCAAAGCCCGCCTTGATGAGCGCGCTGACGCCGCCGCACAGCACTGCCTGCTCGCCGAAGAGATCGGTCTCGGTCTCTTCCTTGAAGGTCGTCTCCAGCACCCCGGCCCGCGTGCAGCCGATGCCCTTCAGGTAGCTGAGGCACAGAGCGTGAGCCTTGCCGGTCGCATCCTGATGAACGGCGATCAGCCCCGGAACGCCGCCGCCCTCGACGAAGACCTCGCGCACCCGATGGCCCGGAGCCTTGGGCGCGGCCATACCCACGTCGATGCCCGCCGCCGGAACAATGGTCTTGAAGTGAATGTTGAAGCCGTGCGCGAACATCAGCAGCTTGCCGGCGGCCAGATTCGGCCCAATCTCTTCGGCATACAACTTTGCCTGGGTCTGGTCGGGGACCAGAATCATCACCACGTCGGCCCACTTGGTGACTGCGGCGACGGTGTCCACCTCAAGCCCGGCCTTCTGCGCCTTGGCGATGGACTTGGAGCCGGCCGCCAGGCCCACCTTCACCTGTACTCCGGAGTCCTTGAGGTTGAGTGCGTGGGCATGACCCTGGGAGCCGTAGCCGATGATGGCCACCTTCTTGGCCTGAATGAGGGAGAGGTCGGCATTGTTGTCGTAGTAAGTCTTCGCCATATTTGTCTCGTTTCCTTTTCTTAAGTGGTGAAATGTTGGTCAATCATTTGTTTTGGCTGCATCTTTCCACGTGCCTATTCCGGCTCGCCAGTTGCGTCCTCTTCTTTGGTCTCTTCCTTAGCCTCATCCGCCCCGGCGCCCATGGCCTTAAGGACGCTCGAGGTGTGATGGCCGCGGCGCATGGTCATCTTGCCGCTGCGGCAGATTTCTAGAATTTTCTCGTCGCCTTCGTTCAGCACCTGGATGAGCCCTTCAATCTTGCTTTCCACGCCGGTCAACTCAATCATCAGCGACTCCGGCGCCAGGTCCACAATGCGGGCGCGAAAGACTTCCACCAGATCGAAAATCTTGGAACGGTTCTGCGGCGTGGCGGCCACTTTGATGAGCGCCAGTTCGCGGGTCACCGAGGGCGCGTGGGCGATGTCGTCCACATCCACTATGTTCTCCAGCTTGTATAAGCTGGCGCGGATGCGATGACCTGCCTCTGCCGAGGCCTCGCAGACCAGCGTAAGTCGCGACAGCCCGGCGCGCTCGCTGCGCCCCACAGTGAGCGAGTTGATGTTGATGTTCAACCGGCGGAAGAGCGAAGCCACGCGCGTCAGCACGCCCGGCAGGTCCTCCACGTAAGCGACAAATGTGTGCAGCATAAAAGCCTCTCTGCCCCCTAGTCTTTCCCCGGCCGACGAATCATCTCATGCAAGGAGGAGCCGGCGGGAATCATCGGATAAACCGAGTCTTCCTTTTCCACCATGAAGTTGAGCAGAAATGTACCCGGCGCGGAGCGTGCCTGTTCCACGGCGGGGGCAACCTCTGCGCGAGTGCGAACGGCGAGGCCCTTGAGGCCGTGAGCGTCCGCCAGTTTCACAAAGTCGGGGCTGACCAGCGGCGTGGCCGCGTAGTTGCGCTCGTAGAAAAACTCCTGCCACTGCCGCACCATGCCCAGGTAGCCGTTGTTGATGATGGCGATGTTGATTTTGATGCCTTCCTGAACAATGGTCGAAAGCTCGGCCGCGGTCATCTGGAAGCCGCCGTCACCGGCGATCACCCAGACTTCTTTATCCGGGCAGGCAAATTTTGCGCCGATGGCCGCCGGCAGCGCGAATCCCATGGTCCCCAATCCGCCCGAGGTAATCAGCCCGCGTGGCCGTTCGTGGTGATAATACTGCGCCGCCCACATCTGGTGCTGGCCCACGTCGGTCACCAGAATGGCGTTGCCTCCGGTCATGCGCCAGATATCGTTAATGACGTGCGCCGCGTACAAGTGGCCGCTGTCGGGCAGATTCTTGATATCGCGCACCGAGACCTCGCCCTTGCTGGCTTCGATGGTCTTGATCCATGCCGAACCGTCGCGGCCACTGATTTTAGGAAGCAGCAGCTCCAGCACCTCGCCGAGATCACCCATGAGTGCGACATCGACTTTAACATTCTTGTTGACCTCGGACGGATCAACCTCGATGTGAATCTTTTTCGCCTTGGTGGCATACGTCGAAAGGGTTCCTGTGACGCGATCATCGAATCTCATGCCGCAGGCGATCAGCAGGTCGGCCTCCTGAATGGCATGATTCACCCACGACTCGCCGTGCATGCCCATCATGCCTAGGTTAAGCTTGTGCGAGGCAGGGAAGCTGCCCAGCCCCAGCAGCGTCAGCGCCACGGGAATCTGCGCGCGCTCCGCCAGCGAGTACACTTGCTCCTCGGCGCCGGATTCGATGATGCCGTGTCCGGCCAGAATCACGGGTCGCTTGGCGTTGCGAATCAGCTCGGCAGCTTGCGCCAGCCCATGCTCCTCCACATTCAGCATGGGGTGCGGCCGATGAGGCTTCGGCTTGGCTGCCGCAAAGTCAAACTCCGCCGTGCCCTGCTGCGCGTCCTTGGTAATGTCCACCAGCACTGGCCCCGGGCGTCCGGCCTGCGCAATCTGAAAGGCATAGCGAATCGCCGGAGCAACGTCTTCTGCGCGATTGACGAGGAAGTTGTGCTTGGTCACCGGCAATGTGATGCCGGTAATGTCCACTTCCTGAAACGCGTCGCTGCCCAGCAGCTTGCTGGAGACGTTGCCGGTGATGCAGACAATGGGAATCGAGTCCAGCATGGCCGTGGCAATGCCGGTGACTAAGTTCGTCGCTCCGGGTCCGCTGGTGGCAATCGCCACTCCAACTTTGCCCGATGCGCGCGAGTAGCCGTCGGCCATATGCGCCGCGCCTTGCTCATGCCGCACCAAAATGTGATGAATGGGAAACTTGCGCAGCGCGTCGTATACGGGCAGAATCGCCCCGCCCGGATAGCCGAAGACGTCCGTGACGCCTTCGCCCACCAGCGTGGCCCACACAATCTCCGCGCCGGTCAGGCGCGTGGGCAGGTTAGTCGGTTCTTGCGTCTTGGCGGTTTTTCCCATGTGAGACTCCTTTGAACTGTTAGCTGTCAGCTGATGGCTGCTTTTACGTCGTTGCCCCTTCGGATGCGCTCATCACGCGGTCCACATACTTGCGGAAGACGCCGCGCGGCCAGCGCAACGCGGGCGGTTTGAAGCCCTTCAGCCGCTTTGCAATCTCTTCGTCGCTGACTTCCAGCGTCAGTTTGCGATTGGGAATGTCGAAGTGAATCATGTCGCCCTCGCGCACCGCTGCGATAGGTCCGCCATTAAAAGCTTCCGGAGCAACGTGTCCCGCGGTAAAGCCTCGCGTCGCGCCGCTGAAGCGCCCATCGGTCAACAGAGCCACCGTCGCGCTTAACTCTGCATTGGAACTGATGGCCGCCGTCACTTGCAGCATTTCCCTCATACCCGGGCCGCCCTTCGGTCCTTCGTAGCGAATCACCAGCACATCGCCCGGCTTGATCTGCCCAGCTTGCACGGCGGCAAAGCTGTCTTCTTCTCGGTCAAAGACGCGCGCCGGTCCACGATGCTCCACGCGGTCCGCTGCGGCAATTTTCATCACGCAGCCTTCGGGAGCCAGATTGCCCTTCAGAATCACCAGGCCGCCATTGGGCTTGATGGGCTTCTCGAATGTGCCAATCACCTGCTGTCCCGGAGTCTCCTTCGCCAGCGCAGCCTCTTCGGCCAGCGTCTTGCCGCTGATGGTCAGCGCAGTGCCATCTGCGTGCTTCGCATCGATCAGCCGCTTGGCCAGCAACCGTGAACCGCCCGCCGCCTGATAGTCCGAAGCCACAAACTTGCCCGCAGGAGTCAGCGAACAAATGTACGGCGTGCGCTTGCTGATCGCGTCGAAATCGTCAATGGTGAGCGGAATGTTCATCTCCCGCGCAATGGCCAGCAAGTGAAGCACGGCATTCGTCGAACCGCCGCTGGAGGCCACGCTGGCGATGGCGTTCTCCAGCGATTTGCGCGTGATGATTTGCGAAGGCCGGCGATTGGCGCGCACCGCGTCCATTAGCATGCGTCCGGCCTCGCGTGTGGCGGCGTGCTTGTCCGCCGATGTGGCGGGAACCCCCGAAAGTTTGATCGGCGAAATCCCCATAATCTCCGCCGACATGGCCATGGTGTTGGCGGTGAACTGCCCTCCGCATGCGCCCGCGCCGGGACAGGCGTTGGCTTCCAGCGCCTCCAGCCCTGCATCGTCGATGCGCCCGGCGGCATGAGAGCCGATGCCCTCGAAAACATCCTGAATGGTGATGTCCCTGCCGTTCAGATTGCCCGGCGCAATCGACCCGCCGTAAAGCATCATGCCCGGAATATCCAGCCGGCACAGCGCCATGATGATGCCCGGCATATTTTTATCGCAGCCGCCGATGCCCACCAGGCCGTCAAAAAGATTTCCGCGCGCCACCAATTCAATCGAATCGGCGATGACTTCGCGCGAAACCAGCGACGCCTTCATCCCCTGCGTGCCCATGGTGATGCCATCGGAGATGGTGATGGTGTTGAATTCCATCGGCGTGCCGCCCGCCTCGCGAATACCTTCCTTGAGAGCCTCGGCAATCTCGCGCAGGTGCACGTTGCAGGTGCCGATCTCGGTCCATGTATTTGCAATCCCAATAATGGGCTGGTGCAGATCGTCTTTGCTGTAGCCGACTCCGCGCAGATAAGAGCGCGCAGCGGCCCGGCTGGGCCCTTCGGTCATCGGAATGCTTTGCCGCTTGCCTTCAATGGTCATGGTTATTTCGCTTTCAGCCAGTTGGCTTGATCGTGCTTGGTTTCAAATTTGTCCAGCGCCGCTTGATGGCGCAAAGTCAGGCCGATGTCGTCCAGGCCTTCGATCAGACAGAACTTGCGGAAGGGGTCAATCTCAAAGCTCGCCTTGAATCCCTTGCTGTCAGTCACCGTCTGGTCTTCAAGCGAGACGGTGAGTTGATAGTTCGGAATGGTCTTCGCTTTCGTGAGCAGCTCGGCTACTTGCTCTTCGCTCAGCCGCGCCAGCACAATGCCGTTCTTGCCCGCGTTGGAGAAAAAGATGTCGGCAAATGTTGGCGCAATCACCACGCGGAAGCCAAAGTCCGCCAGCGCCCACGCGGCGTGTTCGCGGCTCGACCCGCAGGCAAAATTCTTGCCCGCAATCAAAATCTGCGCGCCTTTGTAGCGCGGATCGTTGAGCACGAACTTCGAGTCTTGATCGCCCGCCACCGTGCGCCGCCAATCGAAAAACAAAAACTCACCGTAGCCCGTACGCTCGATGCGCTTCAAAAACTGCTTGGGAATAATCTGGTCGGTATCGACGTTGGCCCGATCCAGGGGCGCGGCCAGTGCGGTCAATGTGCGAAAGGGTTTCATCAGTCTCGTACCTCCCAGTTGCGAATATCGACAAAGTGTCCGGCAATGGCGGCTGCTGCGGCCATCTCCGGCGACACCAGATGTGTGCGTCCGCCGCGTCCCTGGCGGCCTTCAAAGTTGCGGTTGCTGGTCGAGGCGCAGCGCTCGCCCGGCGCAATAATGTCGGGGTTCATGCCCAGGCACATCGAGCAGCCTGGCTCGCGCCACTCAAAGCCTGCCTCGCGGAAGATGCGGTCCAGCCCCTCTTTCTCCGCCTGCGCCTTCACCGCTTGCGAGCCGGGAACCACCATCGCGCTCACCTTGGTCGAAACCTTGTAGCCTTTGGCGATGCGGGCCGCGGCGCGCAAATCTTCCAGGCGTCCGTTGGTGCATGAACCAATGAAGACGCGGTCAATGGCCACATCGACCAAAGGCGTGCCCGCCTTCAGGCCCATGTACTCAAGCGCGCGTTCCAGGCCCTTGCGCTCCTGCTCGTTGGCCGTGGCGGACGGATCGGGTACGGTGGCCGTAATCGGCGCCACCATCCCCGGACTCGTGCCCCAGCTCACGTACGGAACCAGCTTCGCGGCATCGATCACCAGCTCACGGTCAAACTTTGCGTCCGCATCGGTGGGCAACTTGCTCCACTCTGCCACCGCCTTTTCCCACTCCGCGCCCTTCGGAGAAAATCGCCTGCCCTTCAGATAGGCAAATGTCTTTTCGTCCGGAGCGATCATGCCCGCGCGCGCGCCGGCTTCGATGCTCATGTTGCAGACTGTCATGCGGCCTTCCATCGAAAGCGAGAGAATGGCCGAGCCCGCATACTCCACCACGCAGCCGGTCGCGCCATCGGTCCCAATCTGCCCGATGATGGCCAGAATAATGTCCTTGGCCGTCACTCCCTTGGGCAGCTCGCCTTCGATCGCAATGCGAAAGGTTTTAGGTTTGGATTGCGGCAGCGTCTGCGTGGCCAGCACGTGTTCCACTTCGCTGGTGCCGATTCCGAAAGCCAATGCCCCGAACGCCCCGTGCGTCGAGGTGTGCGAGTCGCCGCAAACAATCGTCATGCCCGGCTTGGTAATGCCCAGCTCCGGCCCAATCACATGCACAATGCCCTGATTCGGCGAGTCCACATCGTAAAGTTCAATGCCGAACTCCGCGCAGTTGGTACGCAGCGCGGCAATCTGCCGGGCCGCAATCTGATCGACAATGTTGAAGCGGTCGGCGAGCGTGGTGGGTACATTATGATCCACCGTCGCGATGCAGCGGTCGGGCCGCCGCACCTTGCGCCCCGCCAGCCGCAATCCCTCGAAGGCCTGCGGCGAGGTCACCTCATGCAGCAATTGCAAGTCAATGTACAGCAGCGTGGGTTCGCTTTGCGGCTCGGCCACCACATGCCGCTCCCATACTTTCTCAAATAATGTTTT
>CABDYB010000056.1_pt1 | contig 29285 bp, 18 predicted proteins | sample 3131861 | NCBI WGS metagenome assembly CABDYB01 (sample SAMEA5534336, study PRJEB31848) | metagenome | biome: tundra; feature: field; material: soil | place: USA | collected 2013-05 | depth 0.15 m | reverse complement strand
CGCGGGCATGATGGTGCGCATATTCGCCATGCCGACTTGGGGATTGTTGCGCGGTTCAGCCAGGTTGCCGGTAGCCCAACCGAGGACGGCGGGAGTTCCTGCGCAGACCGAGGCCTGATGCTTGCCGCCTTCGACGCGCTCCAAGACTTCAAAGCTGCCGTCGACATGCAGGGTGATTTGGTCCACGCCCTGGAACTGGTCGGTAATTTCGAGGCGCTCACCGACGAGTTGCAGCGTCACGCCCGCGCCGCGCGTCGCCGATTCCCATCCGCCGAAGAGCAGCAACTTGGCCCGGTCCAGTCCGGGCAGCGCCGCGATGGTCTCGGCCAGAACGGCTGCCGTCGAGTGCGCGTCGGGAAAGCCGCCGATGGGGCCGTCAATGGGCACCAGCTCGAAGGGAACCTTCTGCGCCACGGTCATCATCACCTGTTGCAACTTGGCCTTGGGGCCGAGCGAGACCAGCCAGAGCTTGCTGCCGGGGTTCTTTGCGGCAAGATTGGCCGCTTCATAGAGCGCGCAGGCGGCCCAAGGGTCGAGGACCGCGGGCAGAACCATCTCGTTCTTGATGCCCGGGCCGGCGGGCGTGGTGACCGGCTCCAAGGTTTGCAGTGGATCAGGAACGATGCCCGCGCAAACCACGATGTGCAATACATTTGCCATTGAATGTTTCCTTTATTGAAGCGTTATTCGGAGATTCCAGAGGTAGAGCATTTCCAAACGGTGCCGTCTGGCAAAAGGAGATCATATTCCTGGCGGATAACAGTGCTATCCGCATTATGAATGTCTTTCGTGATACTCGCCTGATAGTCGCCTGGAATGATAAGAACGGACTGGTGTTTAATAATGTTTTCAGCTGAACCTGATAACTCGATTTTCTTGCCGTTCACGATCGCATCTGCATAGAGTAGGAAGCCACAGCCGGGGCCTTCGCATGTGGGTAGCATATGCGATGCGGAAATATGCACCTTGATGGGGTATTCGGTCGGGTTGGGCTTATCAGCGGACCACGCAAGTGTGGAGCAGAGCAGAAGAAACAACAGTGCGGCAAATTTTCTCATTGGTTGCCTCCCTGAAGATTATAGTCAATGATCGGTTCAGTGAAATTTGTGAATCTGCTCAGTTGAGTGAGATTGCATGCACCTCTATGCAGTCCCGCTATTCGGAGATGCCTATAATACTGCATTCCCAAATGTACCTATTTGGTAGCAGAAGCTCATATGCCTGACGAATGATGGAGCCGTCCTTTTCTGAATCATCTTCTTTTAGACGGATCTGATAATCACCGGGACTAAGAATTAAAAATGGGGGTTTTATGAGATGGATGCCGTGGGGCAAGAGCATATTTCCCGCCAGCTTGACTTTCTTTCCATTCAACACCGCGTCGACAACAAGAGAAGGAAGAGCGGATGTTGGTATTAGTTGAGTTGCGGAGATGTGTATTTTGATGTTGAAGTCGGCGGGGTTTGGCTTATCTTTTGCTTGCAAAGAAGTGGTACAAAGCAGGAGGAATAATGCGGCTACGAACTTTTTCATTTCACGTCTCTCAGGGGCTGAAGCCCAGATACATTTTACTCATTTGTTGTACGGGCTGAAGCCCGTACCCTTCATAGCAAAGTCTTGCGTAGAGGATCACGGCCAGTGTAATCGCTAGTTTTCCGCCGAATGCAGGCCGCCTGCTCCGGCGCGGAACTCGACATTGCTATGCTCGCCGTCGGGGGATTGGCCGCAGTTCCACAGGCATGCGCCGCAGTGGACGCACTTTTCGCGCTCGAAGGCGGGCGCGCCGTCCTCGCCCTGCGTGATGGCCTGGCCGGAGCACATGGCGATGCAGGTCTTCTCGCCGCAGGTGATGCAGAGTTGCGGATTGCGGAAGACCACATGATCGGCGAAACCGGGCATGGCTTGCACCTTGCCGCCGAGCAGCAGCGCGTCCTGCTGCGTGACCAGCAGACGGCCATCGAGAGGAATCTCCGGCCATCCACGCGCCGAGAGCAGCGCATCGTGGAAGGAACGGCCATCGGCAATGGCCAACTTCGTTGCGTCCTTTAGCTTCAGCCCGTCGTAGGAGTTGGCAGCGAAGGGGTGAATCTGCTTGTGAGGCGGAGGGATGTGCGCGCCGAGCGAAAACTTTCCATGGGACAGGCCGGCCAGGGCCATGCCGATCATGCCTTTGACGATGCCGTTCTGAAAGCCGTTCCGTGCATTCTCGGCTTCATGAGCGCCGCGTTCGACCCAGCTTGCGCGGCGGCGGGCTTCGTAAGTTGCGGCAAGATTTTCTTGCGTGAAGGGCTTGCCTGCACGCAGCAGTTCGATGACCGCCTCGCCGAGTTGCGTACCGGTGGCCCAGGCTTCGTCCACGCCGGAGCCGGTGAGCATATTCGTTGACCCGGAGCCTTCGCCGATTCGTGCGTAACCGTCGCCGGTGAGGAATGGTTCACCATGCTTGCCCGATTCTTCGAGTGACTTTGCTCCCCATGAGCGCAGGGTTCCGTTCTTCAAGTACTTCCACAGCGCGGGGTGCTGGATGTAGTGCTGCAGGTAGCGATAGGCAGTGCGCGAGGGGTCGTGCATCCAGGAGGGGACGAAGATGCCCACCGAGACCAGCCGCTCCGGATGCACGTAGAGAAAGCCGAAGATCTCCGGCTCAGGAAAACCAAAGCTGTGCCAGACGGTTCCGGGCTTCAGAGGCGAGTCTTCCGGTAGCTCGATGACGAACTTCATGCCCAGGGCCCACTCGCGGTGGGCATGGCCGGGCGGCAGGCCGAGCTTGTTGTCGATGGCCTGGCCCACTGCGCCGACAGGACCGTCGCCGACGACAGTGAGTTGGGCGAGCACATCCATTCCGGCCATAAAACCATCGGTTGGAGCGCCGGATTTGTCCACGCCCTGATCGGCCAACCGCACCCCATCAACTTTGTTGCCATTGAAGAGTGGCTCGCTGACCGGAGTACCGGGCCATATCTGCACTAGGCCGGTGACCATCAATTGCGAGCCGACCCACTGGTTGAACTGGCCGATGCCGAGCACCAGGCCTCCGTGCTTGTTGAGGAAGGCCGGAGTCCATGGAAGCGTGAAGGCATGGTCCCTGACGCCGGCAAGCCGTCCGGCAGTGCGGAGAAGGGAGTCGGCGGCTCTCAAGATGAGCGAACGCCGGCTGGCGCCAATGGGGTCGAGGAGGTACATCACCCGTTCGCTGGTGACGGGGACGGCCATGGGAATTTCGGCGGGATTGAGGGCAGGGAAGCTGGAGCGGATCGCTTGCCCGCGCGTGACCACGCCGCTGACGCCGGAGCTTATATCATCAGCCCGTTCGTAGCAGAGGACTTGCAGAGGCATTCCCGGCGCGACGCGGCTCTCGAAGGCTGGGTCGGCGGGGTTTTCCGTCCAGGCTTTGGTGAGCGTGGTGAGAAAGCCGCCCGTAGCCGGACCAAAGCCGACGCAGGCGATGTCGACCTCCATGGAAGGGCGGTCGATCTCCCGAACTTCCAGTTTTTCTACTTCGCTCATGCGGGATAATCCAGCGCCTCGGGAATCATGACCTTGCTGACGGTTTCGGCGGCGCGGTCCTTGGCCAGTCGCGAGCCGGTCAGGCAGGCTGTCAACCGGTTCTGCATACGGAGAAAGTCGGCAGAGCCGGCGCAACCAGCGCAGGGACCGGCCTTCTGCGGATGCGTGCCATCGGCGGCCAGCACATCGAGGGCCATGGCGCTGATGCCCGACATCGTTCCTTCCAGCTCTTCCAGTTCGCTGGCCAGGAAGCAGGTGCGATGCTCTTCCTCGTCCCAGGAGGGGTGGCAGTTATAGCCGAAGACCAGCTCGGCGCAGATGCGGGAGACCTCGCCGGCTGCCGCTGCCGCCTGCGTGTGGCAGAGATCGCTGAGGAACTGAACGGTGCCTTGCAGGCCTTCACTGGCCACTGGATCGCTGGGGCCTTTGGCTTCCAGTTCGAGCACGTCGAGAATCTGCGCACGCGAGGCCACCAGCCAGCAGAGCGCGTCGGCCAGGGGGAAGGTCACGCCCTGGCGCTGACCATGATAGAGCTTGCCGCCCGTGGGGTCGGTGGCGTGTTGCAAATGGTTCAGCGTCCACGCCCACATTTGCATGGCAGAGGCCAGGGTGCAGGCGCCGGTGCCGGGCTTGGTCGAGGCGATGCGCCGCATCTCGGCGGTCCATGCGCGGAACTGGGCCAGGAAAACTTCCGAGGTCATAGTGACGGTCAACTGACGGCGCTGCACGGCTTCGGGGCCTTCATAGGTGGCCTCAAGTTGCGCGTCCATCCACTTGTTGCCCAGGAAGCCGGGGCAGTCCTCGGTGATGCCGTAGCCGCCCATGAGGCTGACGGCCTCGCGCAACAGATTGGCGCCATGGCCGGTGTTCCACAGCTTGGTGGCCGGGCACAGCACGTTGGCCTCGGCGTCCTTCAGGACGAAGTTGACCAGTGGATCGGCCTCCAGCGCATGGCGACGCGGGGAATCGGAACCCTGTGCTATGAGAGACGCAAGCTCGATGGCGCCTTGCTCGCTCTCGCGGAGCGCCTTGAACTCGGCGCGTCCGCCCTGAATGCCGCGTTCTTTCAGAATGGCCGTCTTCTGCTTCTCGATAGGGTCCAGTTCGTCGAAGAGGCGCGCGGTGGAAAAGCCCAGCGAGGTGGCCGCTTCGCCGGTGGCCCAGACATCCACCAGCCGGTGCAATGCGTCCTCGCGCTGCTGAATGCCCTGCTCATAGCGCACCGAGCCGGGGGTTGTCCCCTCGGCTCCGCGGAAGCGTCCGCGCTGGTAGCGGATGACGGGCTCGACGGCCGAAAGCAGCTTGGCCGCTGACATGATGCCGACCGGCACGCGGGTGCGCTTGAAAACCGCCTCGATCACTTCGCCGTGGTTGTAATTGGGGACGATGACGCCGTCTTTGACCGTGTATCCGCCCACGATGCGGTTGGCGGGAACCTTGAGATTGAAGATGGGATCGCCGGTGGAGGAGAGCTGGTGGACCAGTTTTTTGGTGGGCGTTCCATGGTCGAAGATGCCCTCGTCGGTCTCTTCCAGAATCACCATGCAACTGCCCTTGATGCGCGGATCATCGGAGGCGACCGCGGCAGTGACGAAGTTGGCAAAAGCGATGTTGGTGATGAAACGGCCACGCTTGTCCACCTGCAGCCAGGGTTCTTCGCCTTCCTTCCACTCGGCCACGCGCATCTTGCCGCTCAACATGCTGGCATCGACGCCCACATAGGGAATCGGCTCAGTGAGCGCGAAAGCGCCGCGCCAGGGAATACGGTCCTCGCCCGGCTGGGGAGGCGCGGCGAGGCTCTTGTAGCGATTGACCTGCTCCGGTGTGCCGCGCTCATGAATGGGCGAGAGGGCCAGGAAGCCGGCCAGGCTGGCCGTGGCCGCGCCGCCGTCTACCCAGGCCAGCTCGAAGGCCGCCAGCGAAAGGGCCAGGTTCTTGGGCCCGACAATGAATCCACCTTCTTCCGGCTCCATGAAGGCCGCGGTAACGCCTGCGCGGTCAAAGGCTTCCATCATTTCACTCTTGCCGGGGGTCCATTCATGGGTATTGCGCTCGCCGGCCGCCACCAGACGCGCCACCGTTCCCCGCGCCACGCCGCGCGCCGACTGAACCAGCATCTGCAAATCAAAACGGTCCGCAAACCGCCATTGAATCTGGCGAACCGCGTCCCCAGGGAGAGTTAGCATGATTTTTGAATCAGATACAGCAACCGTACCCATATTTTGTCCTCAAGAATAGGCATTATTGTGCCTGAAAAGAGAGGTTGCATCAAGTGACATGTATCACTTTGTCGCAGCAGCTGCCAGGCTCGCTGAAAACGGAAGATGCAACGAATCTTTATGTAAGAATACGCGAACGATTCGGTCTGCGCACGGAAGCGGGTTTTTCGATGTGTGACCGGCGTCACTTGCGACCGCGTAACAAAAACTATATGACAGGTACTTGACCGGGAAACCTGAAACGACCGGCCAAGGAGCAATACTATGACTCATGGAATCAAAGCGGCTGTCGTAATCCTGCTGGCCGCGCTTATTGCGGTGCCGGCCTTTGCGCTGTCGCCCGGTGCAGACCTCTACAAAGCCAAGTGCGCCATGTGCCACGGCGCTGACGGACTGGCCGCCACGCCGATGGGCAAGAATATGAAGGTCCTGTCGTTCAAGGACCCGAAGATGCTTAAGGCCTCTGATGCCCAATTCTTTGCATCAACGAAGAATGGCCTGAACAAGATGCCCGCCTACAACGGCAAGCTGACCGACCAACAGATCAAGGACGTGATCGCGTACATTCGCACGCTGCAGAAATAGCAGCGCGCCAAAACAAATTTTGTCCGCAAGGCGCATACCGGGAGAGACGGGCCGCAGTCCGTCTCTCCCGCGCCTGTGCCGGGGGCCGGTTTGAAGGCGTAAGGCCTTTGAACGCGTAAGCATTGATCGGAGCCGAGATGAAGAATGCTTCCACTATTGCGCTCGTCCTGTGGGCGCTTCTGGTTGTGGCGGCGCCGCGCGTCGCGCAGGCGGAGGCCGATTGCCTCGGCTGCCACGGGGACAAGAGCCTGCAGGACGCCGCCGGTCACAGTGTCGGCGTGGATGGCGATACTTTTCACGCCAGCCTGCACGGCAGCATGAAGTGCGGCGATTGCCACACTACCATCAAGGATTATCCCCATCCGGATCAGGTGACTCCGGTCAAGTGCGAGAGCTGCCACACGGGCGAGGCGGAGGGGCTGGCCGGAAGCGTTCATGCCAACCGGGCCGAGCATCCCTGCACCAGTTGCCACGGCGATGCCCATGCCATCTTTCCCAAAAGCGATCCCCGGTCAGCGGTTTATCCGCTCAACGTTCCGCACACTTGCGGCAACTGCCACGGCAACGATGCACTGGCCAAAAAGCATGGCCTGCCCAATGTCTATCCGTTGTATATCGATTCCATCCACGGGTTTGCGCTCAGCAAAGAGGGGCTGCTGGTGGCGGCCAACTGCCAGAGCTGCCACGGATCACATCACATCCTGAGCCACGCAGATCCGCAGAGTCCCACCTACAAGACGAATATTCCCAAGACGTGTGGACAATGCCACGCGGGGATTACCGCCAACTATCTGGGCGGCGTGCATGGCAAGGCGGTCGCGTCCGGCAATTTGAATGCGCCGGTCTGTTCGGACTGCCATACGGCCCATGCGATCTTGCAGCCGACCGAAGCTACTTTCCGCATGCAATCCACACCCATCTGTGGCTCATGCCACAAAGACAAGCTGTCCACTTATCGGGATACCTTCCACTCTCAGTTGGGCTCACTGGGCGGCTACGTGGAGACAGCGCGCTGCTGGGACTGCCACGGAGCGCATGATGTATTGCCCGCCTCCGACCCCCGCTCCCCGATTGCCCCGGCCAATCTGGTGGCCACCTGCGGCAAGTGTCATGCAGGCGCTAACGCCAGCTTCGTGCAGTATCAGCCTCATGCCAACGCGCACAACCGCAAGCTGAATCCGGCCCTCTTCTATATCCGCTTGTTCATGAACCTGCTGCTGGCCGGGGTACTGACGTTCTTCATGATTCACACCATATTGTGGCTGATCCGCTCGCGATACCAACAGGTCAAGACGCGTTCGGCAAAGGGAGGCAAGAATGGCTGATTTGCAGCAGGCAGAGGTAGGCAACGCGCAAAGCCATGCAGGGGAGCGGTATTTCATGCGCTTCACACGCGCACAGAGATACATGCATGCCGTCCTGTTCACCACCTTTCTGGGACTGGCGGCCACCGGGTTGCCCATGCGCTTCAGCGAGAGCTTCTGGGCGAGGAGATTTGCCAGCGGCGTGGGCGGATTCGGGACCATCATCTTCTTTCACAAGTTTTTCGCCGTGGTGCTGACCGTGGCCTTTCTCATCCACTTGAAAGAAGTTTTCACCCGCGGGTTGGTCCATCGCGAAAAGGGAATCTTCTGGGGAAATACCTCCATGGTGGGCAACTGGAAGGATGTGAAAGATCTCTTCGGCCACATTCGCTGGTTTTTAGGACTGGGGCCCAAGCCGCAGTTTGAGCGTTATGCCTATTGGGAAAAGTTCGATTACTGGGCGGTCTTCTGGGGCATGATTGTCATCGGATTTTCAGGATATGCCATGTGGTTCGCTCCCTTTTTCGCCCGCTTTCTGCCTGGCTGGGCGCTGAACGCGGTGCTGGTTATTCACAGCGAGGAAGGGTTGCTGGCCATCCTGTTCATCTTCTCCATCCACTTCGTCAACACCCATCTGCGCCCGGATAGCTTCCCCATGGACATGGTGATTTTTACCGGCGTGGAGAGCGAGGAAGAGTTCAAGACCAAGCGCCCGGAGGAGTATCAGAGGGTTGCAGCCCAGGGAAAGCTGGAGTCGAGGCTCGCGGTCCAGCCGCCGGTCTGGCTTCTGAATTTTTCCAAAGTGGTAGGATTCACGGCGATATTTATCGGATTGTTGCTTCTGGTGCTGACCTTGAGCGCATATTTTGGATCCTGAGCAAGCATTTCAGCGGAAAAGAACCTACCGGGCAAACGATTCGATCATTTGGTTTCGGAGAAGGGTATGGGCTGAAGCTCATACCCTTCGCTGCATAGGTTCTGAAAGGCTCATGGAACAACTCCACTGGTCTGCGACCCTGTGATTCCAGTCACTGCGGGTTTTGCCGCCGTAGCGTCTCCTCATAGGCGTGAATACATCCAGAAACATCCTCGCCCAAACGCTTGCATTGTCCCTGTTTTTTTTCGCCTGCGCGGCTCGCGCCGAGCAAAAGCCCAAGGATAAGGACTGTCTTGCCTGCCACTCAGACGCCTCCTTGACCACGGAGGTCAACGGCAAGCAGGTCAGCCTGTACGTGGACGAAAGCAAGATGAAGCAATCCATTCACGGCGGCATGTTCGCGTGCGTGGATTGTCACAAGGATGTGAAGGGCCTGGTTCATGAGACCACACCTAAAAAGGTCACGTGCGCCGAATGCCATGCAGACGCCCAACAGGCTTACGCGCACAGTTTGCACTCCAAGGCGAAGCCGGGTGCGGCCCCAGCGGCCAACTGCCAGGACTGCCACGGAGGCGCGCACGAGATTCTGGCCGCTAGCGATGCCAAGTCGCCGGTCAATCATGACAACATTCCCACCACCTGCGGCAGGTGCCACGGGCAGAAGTTTCTGATGGAGTCGAACGGCGAGAGCGGCCAGCCTTTCATTTCCTACCAGCAGAGCGTGCATGGGCTGGCCATCGAGAAGGGCTCCAAGAAGGCAGCGGTCTGCACCGATTGCCACGGCGCGCACGAGATTCTTCCCGCCAACGACGCCAAGTCGCCAATCTACAAGTTCAATGTTCCGGCAACCTGCGGCAAGTGCCACGGCACGGTCCAGCAGACCTTTGTTGAGAGTATTCACGGGCAGGCCATCGCGCGCGGCAATGGGCTGGCCCCGGTCTGCACCGATTGCCACGGAATCCACTCCATCAAGGCGCACATCGACCCCAACTCGTCGGTATCCGAGCAGAACATCGCGCGCACTACCTGTGCGCGCTGCCACGAGGGCGTGCGCCTCTCGCAGGAGTTCGGCTTGGCTGGAAATCGCGTGACCAGTTACCTGGACAGTTATCACGGGCTGGCCTCTGAGAGCGGCTCGGTGGTGGTGGCCAACTGCGCCAGTTGCCACGGGGTGCATAACATCCTGCCTTCCAGCGATCCTCGCTCCACCATTAATAAAGCCAACCTCGACGCTACCTGTGGCCAGTGCCACAAGGGAGTCACGCAGAAATTTACGCTGACCAAGGTTCACGGGGATGGCAGCAAGTCGAAGGACATTGGTTCGATTGCCGTGCGCTGGGTGAGATGGTTCTATCTGGCATTGATCCTTCTTGTGATCGGCGCCATGTTCCTGCACAACGCAATTATCTGGCAAAGCAAGGCCAGGGCGCTCAGGGCAATGCAGAATCCAATGATGACGCGCATGAGCACAAACCAGCGCTGGCAGCACCTGATTCTGCTTTCCAGTTTCATTGTCCTGGTGATCACCGGCTTTGCCCTCAAGTTCCCGAACTCCTGGATAGCCGATCTGCTGGGCAACGGAAACGGCGAGAGGCTGCGCAGTATTATCCATCGCGTGGCGGGAGTGGTTCTGATCGCCGCCGGCGTCTATCACATCTTCTACCTGGTGATCACCAAGGAAGGCCGGAGGCTGCTCTACGACTTTGCTCCGCGGCCTAAAGACGCCTTCGATGCCTGGGCGACAATGCGTTATTACCTTGGCCTGGGCGGCGAAAAGCCGAAGTTCGGCCGCTTCAACTATGCGGAGAAGGCTGAGTACTGGGCACTGGTATGGGGCACGGCGCTGATGGCGATTACCGGCGTGATGTTGTGGGCCAACGTATCGACTGGAAATCTGCTGGCGCGCTGGTGGGTTGATGTGGCCACGGCCATCCATTTCTACGAGGCGATTCTGGCCACATTGGCAATTGTGGTGTGGCACTTCTACCAGGTATTCCTCGATCCCGATGTCTATCCGATGAACTGGGCCTGGTGGGACGGGAAGATGCCGGTCGAGCACTATCGCCATGAGCATGGATTGGATACGGACGCCATCGCTGAGGCGGATGCAAAGGCCAAAGCAGAACAGCCTAAGAAGTAAGCCGGGCAGCAAAGAAGAATTTATAAGTTTTCGGGAGCGGTGACGTCGCGATAGCGGCGCCAACCGCTCCGCTTGGCCGGAAAATAGAGGATTTCATCGTTCATTGAAATACAAATTCTGGGATATGCGGAACTTCTGGTGAACACGGTGTTTGTGTTGATAAGAGGTTGACGGAGCACGATTTCCGCATGAATATCTTGACAGTGCCAGGGCCGTGATTTACGGTGGAGGGCTTGTAGGGTATACCCCCAAAAATTACATGAAAGGTAAGTGGCATATGACTCAGGTACAGAGGCTTGGCGTATTGTGTTTCGCAGCAGCTGCGGCGTTTTTGTGTATTGAGCTTGGAGCACAGGCAGGTGATACGGCTGCGATCCAGCAACAGCTTAACGCGCAGTTCAGACTGACGACCACGACCGCCGATCGTACAGATATTGTGACGGCCGGGGATGTGGTCACCATTCATAAGCGGTATCTGGTCATGTTTGCGGGTACGGCTGTGCCGGCCGCAAATAACTACAGTCCTCGTAACCCTGTAGGTATCGGGCAGGGGTTTGGCACAAATTTGATTATGGTCAACCCCAATACGGTGCAGCGCACGTTTGTACCGGAGGAAAAGTGCTGGGTCACAGGGATTTCGATGCAGAAGGACGGGGTGACATTCTCGCTTTTCAGCGATCCCTACAATGGCATCCGCTATTACGGGACCCTGAAGGTCCACTTCCCAGACAAGAAGGTAGTTCCTCCCGTCGATAGCTTCATGCAAACGATCGCGGAGGTGCTGACGGTGGATAGTCAAAATGAACAACCGGAGCCTGCTCCGCCCGGTCGGAAAAGGCCTGCTATTGGGGACGTGGTCCAAGTGCCCGGCATCGCTCCGCCCCCTCCGCCGGCGGATACTCCTCCGCCGAGCATCGAGCTGGGCCAGACCGAGGATCAAGTGACCGCCGCCTTCGGACAGCCGGCGAAAATTGTCAGGCTGGGAGTGAAGGAAATCTTCTATTACAAGGACATGAAGGTGACTTTCACGGATGGCAAAGTCAGCAATGTCGAGTAGGTTTCCAGTGATACGTGCTTGATCCAATCTCAAAAGTCAACAGAGAAACAATGACCGGATTGCAAGGTCTCCGCCATATGAGCGGTGGCCTTGCAACAGTGCGAGTTGCACAGCATGGCCGAGATGCGAGGGTTTCTCTGTAATATTGATCTACAAATTCTTGAATATGCGGAACTTCTGGTGAACACGGTGTTTGTGTTGATAAAAGATTGACGGAGCACGATTTCCGCATGATGATCTTGACAGTGCCGGAGCCGTGATGTACTTTTATGGGCTTGAAGAGTACTTCCCCAAAAACCAAGAGAGGTTAAATGCATATGGCTCAGGTGCGGAGATTCAGCGCATTGAGGTTAGCGGCGTTTCTGTTGCTATTCAGCATGACAGCAGCAGCGCAATTTGGGTTCCCTAAAAAAGGCAATAAAGGGGAGGCGGCGCCACCGCCAGGCTCTAGCGACCAGTCTACGTTGATCCAGAATAAGCTGCTTTCTCAGTTCAATCTGACAAAGACCACGGCCGATCGCTCCGATATTGTCACCGCCGGTGATGTTCTGGTTTTGCAGAAGGATGGGCTGATGATGTGCAGCACAGCCTCTGCCTATGCGTATTCCAACACTTACGACAACGGGGTTTTAACTACAAATCAGAAAAACCGCGCCAAGGACGCCGCGCTGTCGGGCACGAAATCCGCCATCATGGGCCACTTTGGGTTAGGCGGGGGCGGAAGCCCGACCGATGCCGCCAATAACGCCTGTGCGTCGCGAAAATTTGTGACTGGAGAGAAGTTCTGGGTTACGGGGATTGTGGCCCAAAAGGACGGAATACTCATCAGCACCTTCAGCGATCCCTATGACGACGTTCGCTACTACGGGGAGATCAAGTTCCCGTTCGCGAAGGGGCTCGTGCCGCAGGTGGACGATTTTGTGAAGACAGTATCCGAGGTCATTACGGTTCAGCCCGCGGAGGACCAGGGAAATCAAGGCGATCAGGGAGGTCAGCCGGCAGCGGCTCCTGAAGCTCCTGCGCCCCCACCGGAGATTGCTCCGCCTCCTCCGCCAGCCGATACTCCTCCGCCAACTATCGCGCTGGGCCAGAAAAAGGATGATGTGATTGCCGCTTTTGGGCAGCCGACCAGGATTGTCAAGCTGGGAGTGAAGGAAATCTTCTATTACAAGGACATGAAGGTGACCTTCACAAATGGAAAAGTCAGCAATGTTGAGTAGAGCGTTTGCGCGGTCGCTGGTCTAAGCCAAGCTCGCGCTGCAAGGTTCTCACAGCAGGTTGGCACTTCGCCGATGAAGTGCCGGACCAGAAATTGAAAGGGAAAAGAGGATCCGATGACGACACAACTTCTCCGCAGGGTTATTCGCAAAGGCTCTGCAGTACTGGTTCTTACCGGGCTCCTGGCGTTCGGCTGCGTGGGCAAAGCAGCCGCCGGGACTAAACCCAATCAAGCGCCTGCCAGACCAGCGCCTGCCAGACCAGCACCAGCAAGGCCTTCCGGCGGAGGTGCCTCACATGGGCCAACCACAGGCGGGGCAGCCACGCACGGACCGACCACCGGCGGAGCTAACACGCACGGACCAACGACCGGCGGGGCCACCACGCATGGACCGACCACGGGCGGAGCTAACACGCACGGACCAACGACCGGCGGGGCCACCACGCATGGACCAACCACCGGCGGGGCGACCACGCATGGGCCAACGACCGGCGGGGCTACGACACACGGACCGACGACCGGCGGAGCCACCACACATGGGCCAACCACTGGCGGGGCTACTACGCATGGACCGACGACTGGCGGAGCCACGACCGGCGGAGCCACCACACATGGACCGACGACTGGCGGGGCTACTACGCATGGGCCAACGACCGGCGGGGCTACCACGCATGGACCGACGACCGGTGGAACAACCACTGGCGGGACCCACACCACGACCACCGGCGGCGGCACGACTGGCGGAACGCACACCACAACCACCGGCGGCGGCACTACCGGCGGTACGCACACCACGACCACTGGCGGCGGCACGACTGGCGGAACGCACACCACAACCACCGGCGGCGGCACGACCGGCGGTACGCACACCACGACCACTAGCGGCGGCACGGGCGGCGGCGGTGGCAAGGTTACTGCTACTCCCTTGAACAATCGCCAAAACATTGGCGGAAGGACATCCGCCGGAGGCAACACCGGTGGCCGCAATCAGAATGGGTTCAGGAATCCCACGCCCAAGGGCAACAACGAGCGCGCCACGCGCAACGGCGGCGCGGTTCGCACCCGGCCCAACGGCAAGGTCAGCGACGTGCATGACCCCAAGCGGGGCATGGATGTGCATCACAATCTGAACGGCAACCGCAGAGTCTCGGTGGAGCGCCCCGACCACAGCCGCGTCTACGGCGAGCGTGGCCGTCCCGGATACGTGCAGCGCGGCTATAACTACCACGGCCACGATTTCGGGCGGCGCAGCTACATGTACCACGGCCACGAGTACAGCCGCTTCTATCACGGCTATGGCTATCGTGGGCTGCATCTGGACGTGTATGCCCCGGGCGTCTACTTTGCCCCCGGCTTTTATGGATGGGCGTATAACCCGTGGAGAAGCCCCATCCACTACGGCTGGGGATGGGGAGGCGCTCCCTGGTACGGGTACTACGGCGGCTACTTTGCGCCTTATCCGATGTACCCCAGCGCCGCATTCTGGTTAACGGACTACATGATTTCGCAAGACTTACAGGAAGCCTATGCGGCCCATCAGGAGGCTGGTGAAGCAGCCCCTGTTGCTGCCGAGGGTGGCGGAGGGCCGGCGCTTACCCCTGACGTGAAGCAGCAGATTGCTGAAGAGGTAAGGGGCCAATTGGCGCTGGAGAACCAGGAAGCGCAGCAGAACTCTGCGCAGCAAGACATTGACCCCGGCTCCAGCGGGGTAGCACGCTTGTTGTCCGACGGCCATAAGCACGTGTTTGTGGTCGGCAGCGCGTTGGATGTGGTGGACTCCACGCAGACCGAGTGCGCTCTGAGCGACGGCGATGTGCTGGCGCTGATGAGCCCGCCTCCATCCGACGCGACAGCGGCGGACCTGGTGGTGATGGCCAGCAAGGGCGGCAATGAGTGCCAGAAAACCAACACGGTGACGGTGCAGTTGACCGACCTGCAGGAGATGCAGAACCATATGCGGGAGCTGATCGACCAGGGACTCCAGGAACTGCAGAACAAGCAGGGCAAGGGAGGAGTGCCTCCGGCGCCGCCATCGGCGCAGAGCCAGCCAGCACCGGCGCAGTATGCGGAAATAGCGCCACCAGCGGATACGAATGCCGGGGCTGAGATTCAGCAGCAGACCCAGCAGGCCGATCAGGCGGAGACAGAAGCGCAGCCTCAATAGAAGCAGGCCACTCGAGAAGGCTATCTTCTTTCTGCTGATTGCTTTCGCTCTTATCTTTTTCTTCTATGCGCTGGCGGAATATATCGCTGTGCAGGCAGAGATTGCCTTGAACACGAGGGGATTAGGCAAGTAAGCAGGGAATACCTGTTGAGCACCGGCACGGAGGGAAGCGGAGATTCACTCCTGAGTCTGGATTGAGATAACCACAAAAAACCCGCCATGAGACAACATAGTTGCTGTCTGATGGCGGGTTTGCCGTTCTGAACTTTTAAGCGTCCGGCTTCTACGCGTAGTTGATAGGATTCTTGTTGAGCCACTGCTCATCGCGCACCTTGCCGATGTTCTTCAGAGCGCCGCTGGCAGCACTGGTGCTGAGATGGCGGCTCTTCCAGGCGAAGCCGGCGCCTAGCCCGACAACGCAACCCAGCAAGCCGTACGCCAAAGTAACTGCCGGAGATTTCCGCCGGCTCATGGGGTAGCCAACAATCACGCCGACGCATGCGCCTACCGCGGCGGGAATCAGAGCGCCTTTGACCGACTCGCCGAGAAAGGGAGCAAGAGGTTCTCCGTTGAGGAACTCATCCTGTCCGGAACGCGCTCCCTGGATTCCGGAGCCTACCAGCCGCCGTCCATAATCAACATTGGATTTTACCCACTCGCCCAGCTCCATGCGGCCTCCTTACAGTGCTTTATTCAAGTAAAGTTTATCAGATTACCAAACGCAGAGGATAACAGTTTTTCTAATTCCAGCCTGCGGGAACATAATGGTACACGGGCAACACGGGTGCAAATCGGGATGCTGCCAAAGCCGGTTCGGGCGAGTTATCATCGTTCCACTTGATCTTGTGGCCAAGTGTGAGTGAAATGCGGATCGCGTACGTACTCACCTCGCTGGGAGTCGGCGGAGCGGAACGGCAGGCGTTAGCGCTGGCGGCGCGCATGCGGGCGCGTGGCCACGCTGTCTCGCTTCTCGTACTCCGTGGCCGACAGCCCCAGGAATGGTCCACCACTCTCGACCCTTTTTGCCTTGATATGTGCAGGACTCCGGTTAGTATCCTGGCTGGCCTGTGGAAAGGCAGCCGCTATTTGCGCGACTTCCAGCCCGATCTGATCCACAGTCACACCTACCCGGCCAACATGGCCGCCCGTCTGCTCAGGATTTCGTTACCGGAGACAGCTGTTCTCTCCACCATTCATAACGTCTACGAAGGACGCTGGCCGCGGATGCTGGCCTACCGGCTGACCGATGGATTGAGCCGCCACACCACCGCCGTGAGCCATGCCGCCGCCGCTCGTTTTGTTCGCCTCAAAGCCGTGCCGGCCCACAAGTCTTCGGTCCTCGCCAATGGGATCGACACCACGGAGTTCGCGCCCAGTTCCGAGCGCCGCGCGCGTACCCGCGCCGGGATGGGAGTGAGTGGAGAGTTTGTCTGGCTGGCGGCAGGACGCATCACGCCCGCCAAGGACTATCCGAACCTGCTCAGCGCGTTTGCTCGCGTCCGTGCCACCGTCCCTTCGGCTTGCCTTTGGGTCGCCGGAGAGTTCGTTGGCACAGGTTTTGCGGCCATACTATCCCTGGCGGATGATTTGGGGTCTTCCGTTCGCTGGCTGGGTTTGCGACGCGATATGCCCGCCCTGCTGGACGCCGCCAACGGCTTTGTACAGGCCTCTGCTTGGGAGGGTATGCCGCTGGCTATAGGAGAAGCAATGGCCATGGAGAAGCCGGTTGTCGCCACAGATGCAGGAGGAGTGCGCGAACTGGTTGGGGAGACAGGATTGATTGTTTCCGCGAAGAACCCGGAGGGGTTGGCCGAGGCCATGCTGGAGATGATGCGGAGGACGGACGAAGAGCGCCGCAGAATGGGTAGGTCGGCGCGCGAACGCATTGCGGCTCACTTCAGCATGGACGTTAAAGTCGATGAGTGGGAATTGCTGTACCGGGAAGTGCTGGCACACAAAAAATGAACTGCTCTTCAACCTGGATGGTTTGCCCCGTCAGCGCCCCATGATACTCTTATGAGCGATTTCAGTAGATGCCTCTCCTGGCCGTTCTATCGGTTCAGCGGAAGGCCAGGAGGAGATCGGATGCAAGCAGCAAGTGCCGGTTATGCAGTGTGCTGCGCCCTGTTAGGCGCAGTTGTTGGCATGGGAGGAGAGATGGCGCAGGCGCAGGCGAAAGCAACGCAGAGTCCGGCGCAGAATGCTGTTCTGACGCTCGATCATGGCTGGCAGTTTCGGCAGATCATGTCCGGCGCGGAGCAGGGAGAGAACGGATGGCTTCCCGCCACCGTTCCCGGAGACGTGCATCTGGACCTGCTGGCTAACAAGAAGATTACCGACCCTTTCTATCGCGACAACGAGGCCAAGCTGCAATGGATTGAGAATGAAAGCTGGGAGTACCAACTGAGCTTTGAGGTCACGCCGGCCATGCTCGCCCGTGCTCATGTCGATCTGGTCTTTGACGGTCTCGATGGAGCTGCAGAGGTTTCCGTGAATGGCGCAAAGCTGCTCAGCGCTGACAACAGCTTTCGCATCTGGAGAGTGCCCGCCAAGAGCCACCTGCACGCCGGCAAAAACCTGCTGAGCATTGTTTTTCCGTCGCCTATCAAAGCCGCAGCTGCAGTGGCTGCCGGCGATCCATGGCAGCCAAAGACCAAGGTCGAGGCCAAGACCTATATTCGCAAGCCCGCCTATGAGTACGGGTGGGATTGGGGACCGCGCTTTGTGACCAGCGGCATCTGGAAGCAGGTGCGGTTGGAGGCCTGGGACAAGTTGCGCATCGCCGATTTCGCCATCCGACAGCGCGACGTGAGCAGGGAAGTGGCGCATCTGGATGCAGAGGTGGAGATCGAGGCGGCGAGTGCAGGCACGGCTACGGTAAGCGTGCAGTACTCCGGCGACGGTAAGCCCGGCGTTCACGCCAGCACAGTCAGCGTCCATGCCGGCCGCAATGTGATCGATTTGCCCATTGAGATTCAGAAGCCGAAGCTCTGGTATCCAGCTGGCTATGGCGAACAGCCGCTCTATAATTTCACCGCGCGGGTGACCATGATCGGGCAAGGGATTGATGAGCGCAAAGTCAAGACCGGATTGCGCTCCATCGTGTTGCATCGCGAGCTGGACAAGTGGGGCCGCTCCTTTGAATTCATAGTGAATGGCATTCCGGTCTTCGCCAAGGGCGCGGACGTGATTCCCTTCGATAGCTTTCCTAATCGCGTGACGACGGCCAACTATCGCCGAATTCTTCAATCGGCACGCGACGCCAACATGAACATGATTCGCCATTGGGGTGGCGGCTACTACGAGAGCGACGAGTACTACGCGATCTGCGACGAGCTGGGCATTATGATCTGGGAAGACTTCATGTTCGGCAACGACTGGCAACCTGGGACATACGCCTTCAAGCAGAACATTGAGGCCGAGGCTGAGGACCAGGTGCGGCGGCTGCGCAATCATCCAAGTATCGTCCTATGGTGTGGCAACAACGAGACCGAGAGCGCCTTCAACTGGGCTCCGCGGCCCGGTTTGCCCGCAGATGTGAAGTTCCAGATGTGGCAGGATTACCTGACCGAGTTCAGCGGAATCCTGCCGCGCGTGGTGGCGCGGCTGAATCCTGAGACGCCCTACTGGCCCAGTTCGCCCAGCGCCGATTACGAACCCCTCAGTGACAATTACAAGTCCGGCGATACGCACGATTGGAGTGTTTGGCACGGCCGCGTGCCTTTCAGCGAGTATGAGAAGCATTACTGGCGTTTTGTTACCGAGTACGGTTTTCAGTCCTTTCCGGAGATGCACACCGTGGAGAGCTTTACGCAGCCCGAGGATCGCACTGGTCTCTTTACGCCTGTGATGCTGGCTCACCAGAAGAACAACGAAGGCAACTCCCTGATCCAGGACTACACGAACAAGGATTATCCCGCGCCGAAGGATTTTGCCAGCTTCCTCTACGTCAGCCAGGTCGTGCAGGCCGAGGGCATCAAGATTGGCGCAGAGCATTGGCGCCGCTCACGGCCGGAGACGATGGGCTCCATCTTCTGGCAGTTGAATGACTGCTGGCCGGTGGCCTCCTGGTCGTCCATTGATTACTTCGGCCGCTGGAAGGCGCTGCAATACTATGCGCGGCGCTTCTACGCGCCTATCCTGGTTTCGCCGCACGTCGAAGAGGGCTCGCTGAAGGTCTACATCGTCAGCGACAAGGTAAAGGCTGAGCCGGTCACGTTGCGAGCGCGCCTGATGGATTTCGACGGGAAGGTGCTGCTGGAGGAGACGAAGGCCGTGGATGTCGCGCCGTTGGCCAGCAAGATTTATCTTGCCTGGCCGCTGAAGAAACTAACCGACGCAGGCGCAGCCGACACCTCGCGCGTTTTTGTTGTGGCCGAATTGTCCGCGGGCACCAAGCAGCTCTCGCGCAACCTCGTCTATCTTGCGCCGGTCAAGGAAGTGCATCTGAAGCTGGCTCAATTGAAGGTCGAAACCACCGGCGCGAATGGCCGCTACAAGATTAATGTCAGCTCTCCGGTGCTGGCGCGCAGCGTCTATCTATCCTTTGGCAATCTCGACGTGCAGCTCTCCGACAATTACTTTGATCTGCTGCCGGGCGAGACGGCGGAGATCTCGGTCACCGGCGCGGTTTCGCTAGACGAGTTGAAGGCGCAGTTGAAGGTCATTTCGCTCAGGGATGCCTTTGGAGACGAGGGCCGGCGAACCACGGTGACGGCGGCAAACCCTTAGGAATATTCTCGCAAATCATCGAAGGCCGGAGCTTCATGCCCCGGCCTTTTCTGTTGTTGGTCTGCTCTTCGCGGATCAGAAGTTGAGCGCAGCCTGGAAGAAGATGCGCCGTGCCGCCGAACTCGTGGGCGAAGAGAACATGCGGCCGGCGAGCGCGGTCGACTTATCAAACCGGCTGCCCGGACTGTAGAGCCCGGAGCTGGTGTTCAGGGTCGGAATCAGGGTTCCATTCGGTTGCCCATAGTCGATGTCGTTAAAGAGATTCAGAGCCTGCGCACTGAAGTTGAGCGAGTATTTGTGGCCAGTGCTGGCTGCGCTGGCGCCGCCTCGGCCTCCACCACCGCCTCCACCTCCGCCACCAAAGCCACCCATTCCGCCATGGCCGCCGCCAGGTCCACCGCCGCCTGGCCCGCCAGGTCCGCCACCTTGAGGAGCTCCGCCCGCGTTGTTCTGGCCTGCCGCTGATGCTAGTTTTGGTCCGATTCCGAAGGAGCGGCTGACGCGCAGGTTTACTGCCACTGCTGCCGGCCCATTGCCCAGGTTGTTGGCAATGATAGTCTCCCCTGATTGCGGAACGGTGTCAAAGGCGCCGAAGCTGGTCTGGACTACATTGCTGGCTATCGAGGACGTGCTTGCATAAGACGGCCGGTCATTAAAGAAGGCATCTCCGGTCAGGTCGTTGTTAGTGGTGATGTTGAATGGCTTGCCGGATTGGGCAACCAAAAATGGGTTGAAGCTGATACCCCACGGGCCGGTGTAGTTGCCCATCAGGAAGAGCATATTGCGCGAGACAAAGCCGGCGCGCCCGTAATCCTGCTTGAGATTGTAGGAGTTCGAAGCCGTCCCCGTATCCGCGTTGGCGTAGGAGAGGTTGTAGAAACCCATCACGCTGAATTTGGGCGAAATGCGGGCGTTGATGTTCATGATTAACTGGTTCTGCTTGAAGACCGCTTCGGGGTAGAACTCTTTGACGATGCCCAAACTCGGATTAGGCCGCGTGCCGGTCGAAGTCGCGCTGCCGTACTGGAAGGTTCCCGGCTCAAAAGCGTTCGAGTCGCGCGTGGCCATCTGGTGTACGCCATAGGAGTGCAAGTAGGTGAGCGTCCCGGAGATGGTCTTGGTCAACTGACGCTCCAGGCTGGTTCCAAGCTGCTCAGTGTAGGGCGCATGGAAGCTGGGAGCGATCTGGTAAATCTCCGGCGTGGCGGCGGTTCCCGTGCCGCATGAGGCCAGGCCGCCGGTGATGTTACTCAAGTTGGTGGCGTTGAAACATGTGGGGTTGGTGATGCTGATCTGCGTTTGGCTGTTGCCGCTGTTGTTGTAACGTTCGAGCGACATCAGGCTGCCGGTTTGGAAGCGGTCATAAAAGAAGCCATAGCCGCCGCGCAAGACTGTTTTGGCTTGCTTCTTGTCCTTGTGGCCGTCGAGCGCATAGGCGAAAGCAAAGCGCGGGGCAAAGTCGCTGTGGTCCGCGGTGTGATTTTGCGTTTCCCAGCGAAGGCCGCCGGAAAGCGTAAAAAATTGGTTTACCTTCCAGTCGTCTTGAAAATAGAGCGCCGCGTCAAAAACATTGCCCAGGATCGCCTGTTTGCCCGTGGTGTAGGTCAGATTGCTAGGAATGCACCCGCCCGTTTGCGACGCCGGGCAGGCCGCATTGATCTGTGCAAAGGTTTGTCCTAGTGCGAGACCGTTCAGCGTGGCCACGTAGGCCTGTAGCGACGGGAAGCTGAAGCTGCCGTTAAAATTCGCGCTCGTCCTGTTGGCGTCTCGGTTATCGCGCAGCCACGCGCCAAACTTGATGGCATGAGCGCCAGCTGAAATAGTGGTCATGTTCTGTAATTCAAGATGATCTGTATGATCCGTATTGAATTGTCCGCCGGAACCGCCGCCGGAGAAGTCCCCTGACACTCCTACCGTCGGAGCCGTGCTCACAGGTGTTGTGGACGAGAGAGCGCGACGGTATTGAAAGTGGGTCTCGTTGACCATGTGTTCGTTGATGATCTGCGAATCCGTCAGTTGGAAGGAGTGTTCCGATGAGGTGCTGGAGGTAGCCTGTGTGGGAAGGGAAGTCGAGCCGAGGCTTCCGCTTGAACTGCCGCGCTCGTATTGATAGCGCAGCGTCAGGGTGTTCTTCTGCCCTAGTTGCAGATCGATTCGCGCCGAAACCTCAAATCGTGTTGACGGGCTGAAGACGGAACCCGTAACCGGGATAATGTTGCCGCTGGAGTCGGTAGGAATGGAATAGAGGCCGGTGGTTGTATTCAAAACCGCCGTGCTGGCCGTGTAAATGTTTGCGTCCTGAATATTGCGTCCCTCAACGGTGAGAGTATAGGACGCTTTTTTGTTGAACGAGCCGCTGACGTTGCCGTTGTATTGGATGCTGTGATAATCGGGAATCGATGACACGAAGGGGTTGCCGGTGTTGAAGAGATTGTCGTTTCCCATCACGAAGGCTCTGCCATGCAGTGCGTTGGTTCCGGGCTTGGTAAGAATCTCAATGCGCCCGTAACCGATGCGGTCGAATTCAGCGGAGAAAGGATTCTGGTTGATGCGAATCTCGCGGATAGCCGACTTGGGCGGCAGCGTTCCGCCGGTGAAGCCGTCAATATAAATCTGCCCGCCGTTCGGTCCAGCCGAGGGCCCAGCCAAGGCCGTCAGTTCGTTGGAAAGCTCATCGGGATCGTCAGACAGAGCATCCAGGTCCGCGCCCTTCAGGACAATGGCGCTGGCGTTGCCGCCAGCTTCGACGTTTACCTGGGGCGACTCATCAGTGACCACCACGCTCTGCTGCTCGACCTGCAGAGCCATGGAGATGTCCACGCGCTTTACCTGTCCGGGGGCAAGTTGTATGGCTGGCGAAGCAAAAGGAGCGAAGCCCTCAACGTTGCTCTTCACAACATAGCTGCCGGGAGCCAGGCCGCTCGCCGCATAAGAGCCACTGGCGTCCGCCGTGGTCTTGATCAAAGCTTTTCCCGCCGATGTGGCGATGGTGATCGCAGCGCCTGGAATCATCGCGCCTGATGGGTCGGCAACGTGTCCACGCACCGTGGCCGTTGCAGCCGGCGCAGCGGGCTGTGCAGGCGTGGCAAGCGCGGGAGTTTGCGTTTGCGCCGAGGCCAGACCGGCCAAGCCCAATGCCAGGGTAATCATTAGAAGAGTGAAGTTACGTAACTTGGGAAGCATGAGGACCTCGCTTGTTTCCGCTTATTGTGTGTGGCTCTATTCAGCAACGCCAGGCTTGCAATCAATGCTTTTGCAGCAGATGACACGCCTGTTATGTTGACGGTGTGACACAGCAGAAAGTCTCTGAAAATACAGAAGGCCGGAACAGAATGTGCCGGCCTCCTCCAAATAGGTTTTCCCTCATGTTAGACGACTGTCTCACAACGAAGGGTTACAAACTCAACAATTCTCTAGAACGAAAAAATTACCTGCACAAAGATGCGCCGTGCCGCAGAGCCTTGTGAGAAGATTCCCCCATTCATGCTGTTTGAAACTCCAAACTGACTTCCCGGACCGGTTAGCCCTGTACTGGTGTTCAACGTGGGAATGATGGTTCCGTTTGGCTGTCCTCTGCTGATGTCGTTAAACAAATTCAACGCTTGAGCGCTGAAGGTCAGCGTGTATTTGCGGCCTGAGCTCATGCCGCCTCCCATCGGTCCACCGCCCATGCCAAAACCGCCGCCCCCTCCGCCACGACCGCCACGACCACCGCCCGGAGGCGGCACTGGAGGCGGTCCGCCTGCAGTGTCCTGGCTGGATGTAGCAGAAGCAAGTTTAGGACCGATGCCGAATCCGCGGCTGATACGCAGGTTGACGGCCAGCGCCGCCGGACCAGAGCCAAGATTGATCGGGAGAAGCGTCTCACTGGAGTTAGGAATGGTGTCGAGGCAGCCAAATTCTGTCTGCACATATTCGCTGACAGTACTCGATGTGGTGGAGCACGCCGATGCCAAGGAGGCATAAGCCGGGCGCTGATTGAAGAAGTTGTTCAAGGGGTCGGTTGATAGCGTGACGTTGTAGGGGCGTCCAGACTGAGCAATCACGAAAGGATTAAAGCGAATCTTCCACGGGCCGTTGTAAGTGCTCATCAGGAAGAGGGAGTTGCGCGCGATAAACCCGGCTCTCCCATAGTTATTGTTCAGGTTATAGGCGTTGGATGCATTGCCGTTATTATTGGCGTTAGCAAAGGAGAGTGTGTAAAAGGCCGTCACGCTCAGGTTCTTGCTAATCGCAGAGTTCACGCCGGCAATAAGCTGATTCTCTTTAAAGACTGCCTCGGGGAAATATTCGTACAGGTATCCGCCAGTATTTGTCTGCGGAATGCCGCCGGTAGCCTGGTTGGCGTTACGCATAACCTGCTGGTGGACGCCAAAAGAGCGCATATAGTTCAGCGTCATGCTGGTGCCGGGGGTGAGTTGCCGCTCCAGGCTGATGCTGGCCTGTTCGGTGTTGGGAGAGTGATAGTTAGGAGCCACTTCATACTTCAACGGCACAAAAGAGGTGGACGTGCCACCGGTGCTGGAGCATGTCGTCATGTCGATGGCATCCAGCGAGGTCGCATTGCCTCCGCTGGTTGTAGTGCATCCGGCCGGGCTGTTAAGCACGATCTGCTGCTGAACATTCGCGATATTGATTGTCCTCAGAGTGCGGACGTCAAACCGATCGTAGAAAAAGCCGTATCCAGCGCGCAGCACAGTCTTGGCCTTCTTGTCCTTGCCGCCATCCAGCGCATAGGCAACTGCAACACGCGGCGCCCAGTCGCTATGATCCGCGATATGGTTCTGCGATTCCCAGCGTATGCCGCCGGAAAGCGTGAGCCGGGAGTTAAACTTCCAGTCGTCCTGCGCGAAGAATGCCATATCGAAGACATTGGTAAGTGACGATTCCTGACCGCTGGTGTAGCTTGCGGAAGTGGGGCCATGACCCGCGGCTACAAGCGTGTTAAATGATGTTCCGGTAGCAAGCCCGTTGGCCATTGCCTCGTAACTCGCGGGGGAATCAAAGGTAAACGTGCCGTTGAAATTGGCATTTGTATAGTTCGCGTCCCGCGTGTCTCTCATGCGAGTGCCAAACTTGATGGCGTGTGCCCGGTGGGTCAGCGTGGTTATGTTCTGAAACTCGAGGCGCGTGGCGTGATCGCGGCTCTGCTGGCCGGGAAAGCCGCCACCGGTGAAGTCTCCCGTAACACCGACAGTGCGGGCAGTCGAGTCGGGGTAGTGATTCTCATTCTGCCGCTCATACTGAATTCGTGTTTCATTGGCGGCGTGATCGTTGATTAAGATTGCGTCGCTGATCTGCACGGTATGGTCAGTGTTGGTTTCGTGCCAGGAATCGCTGGCCAGAGAGTTACCGTTCAAATCGCCATTCTCAGCTTCGGACCAGTAGCCATAGCGTGCCGTTAAAGTGTTCTTTGCGCCGATTTGCCAGTCGATGCGCGCCGAGGCATTGTTACGAATGCGCTGGTTTAACAGATTGACGCCATAGTTCAGGTTATCTACATATACGCCAGAGCCATTCTCAAGCACAGCGTCTGGGATACTCCAGGTATTTACGTTTTCCGTGTGGCGCTGTTCGGCGCTGACGGAAAACGAAGCATTCTTGGAGAGAGCGCCGCTCACATTACCGTTGTACTGGTAACTGTAATAGGGAGGGATATTCTGCGTAAACGGGTTGCCGGTATTGAAGGCCTTATCGTTGCCCTGGATGAAGAACTGGCCGTGCAGCTTGTCAGAGCCGGGTTTGATAAGAATTTCGATTCGCCCGTAACCAATGTGGTCGTACTCGGCGGAAAAGGGATTCTGATTAATACGAATCTCCCGGATGGCCGACTTGGGTGGAAGTTGTCCGCCGCTGAAGCCGTCAATATAAATTTGGCCGCCGTTCGGTCCCGCAGAGGGCCCGGCAAGAGCCGTCAACTCGTTAGACAACTCATCGGGATCGTCCGAAAGCGCATCCAGATCTTTGCCCTTGAGCATGACAGCATCGGTGTTGCCGCCCGCCTCCACGCTTACCTGGGGCGTATCATCCGTGACCGTAACGCTCTGCTGCTCGATCTGCAGGGCCATGGAAATGTCTACGCGCTTTATCTGACCGGCGGTAAGCTGTATGGCTTGGGAGGCAAAGGGAGCGAAACCCCCTACGTTGCTTTGCACAATGTAGCTGCCGGGAGCCAGGCCGGTGACCACGTAGACTCCAGATGCGTCCGCTGTCGCACTGTTCACCACGGTTCCCGCCGGGGTGACAATGGTGATTGTCGCTCCCGGAATCAACGCCCCCGACGGGTCGACGATATGCCCGCGCAGGCTTGCTGTTGCAGCCGAAGCCTTGGTTACCGAAGAGGGCGTCACCGCCGTTGTTGAAGTCTGCCCATTTGCAGCAGCTACACCCGAGATACCTAAAGCCAGAGCAATTAAAAAGAGAGCAAAGCAATGCAATCTTGAATACACGAATCCCCCGAATATTTTCTGTGAAAAAGCGCAAACACTTACTGAGAAGCTGATTCTGCCGCCCCAGAGCCGGAGTTAAGGCTCCAGTTGGAGAGCAGGTTCTGACTGGCTGCGGGAGATTGGAGCAGAGGCTCGACGCCCGCCAGCAGCGTGATGGCCGTGACCTCGGCTGTCGCGCCGGTGGATACCAGCATCACCGCGTCGCCCTTCTTCAAATCGGTGAACGGGATGGGCGGCAGGCGGTTGAGCATCTGCTGCAGGTCTGCGCCGCTGCCCGGACCGCCACTCCGTCCGCCACCGCCCGTTCCACCGCCGCGTGGCCCGCTGGTCGTACCATTTCCGCCCGCTCCAGCCGCATTGCCTTTCAGCCGGATCGCCAGCATCTGCGCCATACGATCCTCCAGACGCTTCATCTGCGCATCCGCTGCAATGTGAACCGTAACCGGTTTCTTGGTTGCCAGATCCTTGACCACCAGCGTCGAACTTGCCGCATCCAGTGACACAATGGTTCCAGAGATGTATCGGAAGCTGCCCGAGACAACATCTTCGGCGGCAATCTCTGTGCCGTCCGCATTCTTTGTGCCACGCGCCTGCAACTGGTCGCCCGCGTGAATCGCATCAATTGGCGCCGGTAACGCCGCATCGATGCGCGCCGATGCTGGCGCATAGCGCTTGAGTGTCGTCGCCTTGGTGGTGTGCACGGTGATGGTTTTGGCAGTGGCTCCCGAGCCGCTGCTCAACACAATCACGCCCGCTGCCGCATCGACGCTCTTTACCAACCCGCCCACGCCGCGCAGTTGCCAATCCTGGAGATCCTTCTGCTGCTTCTGCGCCAGGTCGGATTGCTTCATAGCGATAATCCGAAGCGCCTGCGCCGTGGCATCGGTTGCCTTCGGATCGGGCGTTACAAACACGCGATCTCCGGCAGCCAAATCAGTAAACGGAATCGTCTCTGCGGATTTCAGATCCGTTTGTCCAGGAGCGACCCGCTTAAGCGTCGCCGTGGCAGGCACATTCACCTGCTGAACCCCGTTCGCATCGGTCTTCACCGTAAGCGTATTGCCGCTGATGGCGGTGATCGTGCCCCGGAAAGGCTTGGGCGCTTGTGCGCAAGTCATGACCGCGCCGGCCAACAGGGCCATGCCCACGGCCGCCTGCGCCATCAGAAATGGAAACCGTTTCTTCATCTCACTCTTCATCATCAGCACTCCGCTAAAAATCGCCATAAGTTGTTTGGAATGGCGAACTTGATCCCTATTTTTATAGACGAACCAGCCTGCCAAAAGGTTGAAAAGTCGTTCCACAGTGTGGTCGATTGCCGTGAAACTCCCAAAATGGCCTTGAGCTGGAGATAAAAGTGCCAGCAACTTGCTATAAATACGTTACCTGCCCCAGGATCGCCGGATGTGCCGCGCCAGTGGCCCGAGGCACATTTCCCGGCAGGTGATGCCAGGTTTGCCAGGCTAGCAGCGCAAAGGCCGCGGCTTCTTTGGCTTCGGCGGGCAGGCCGAACTCCTCGCTGGCGGCCAACTCGCAACCCATTGGCTCCAGCCTGGTGGCAAGCATCGCCATCAGCGTGGCGTTGCGCGCCCCACCGCCGGAGACAATGTAATCCACTCGGCGGCCTCTCATCCCGCGCCGGGCAAAACTCTTGTAGCTCTGCGCAATCGTCTCAGCCGTCAACGCGGTAGCCGTGGCCAGCGCATCCTCAGGCCGGCTGCTGAGCCGTTGACAGGCGGCCAGAAACTTCGCAGCATACTCGCGCCCAAACTGCTCCCGTCCCGCTGTGCGCGGCGGCTTCAGCTTGAAGTATGGGTTGCCCAGGGCCTCCGCCAACACCGGCCCGAGCACCGTGCCCCGCGCCGCATAGCCTCCGTTGCGATCAAATCTTTTATTGAATAGCTCCTGCGCCAGCGCATCGATGATCATGTTTCCAGGTCCAGTGTCGAAGGCGATTACCGCATCGGGTTTGGCTCCTGCGGGAATGGCTGTCAGGTTCGCAATGCCGCCGATGTTCTGCAACACGCGCCCGCGCTTGCGGTCGGCAAACAGCACATAGTCCAGCAGCGGGACCAGCGGCGCTCCCTGACCCCCGACCATCATATCCGCTGGCCGGAAATTCGAGACAACGGAAACGCCAACCGCAGAGGCAATCACCGCTGCCTCGCCCAACTGCCAGGTGCAGCCGAAGCGCCGCCCCGCATAGCTCTCCGCGCGCGGTTGATGATAGAGCGTTTGTCCGTGGCAGCCAATCAGATCCAGCTTCACTGCGTGCCGCTTCACCGTCGCGCTGACCGCCTCGGCGTAGGCCAGGCCGAGCCGCCAATTCAGCCGCGCCAGCTCCGCCGTCGAGATTGTGGCTGCGTTCATCGCTGCAAGCACTGCTCGCCGCAACGGGGCAGGGAACGCAAATCCTTCATGCGCAAGCAGCTTTAGTCCAGGCCGAGATTTGCCCGGCGTAATCCGCACTACGGCTACATCAATCCCATCGGCCGAGGTTCCGCTCATGATGCCGGCCACTATCATTGGCTTTGCGTTCATGCCGGTTGCGCTCCTGCTTCCTGATCCCTAATCTTTCGTTTCCTTCAATTCCTGCTGAAGTTCTTCCAGCAGATTCAACGCCTGCAATGGAGTCAACTGGTTCACGTCTGCCGCCTCGATGCGGTCCACAATGCGCTGCGAGAGCGGTGTGAAGATCGTCAATTGCACCGGATCAACCTGCGTCTCCACCTGCACGCTCTGCCGTTCCTGCTTCTCATGCTGTCGCAGCAGATGCCTGGCCCGCTCGATGACCGCCGCAGGCAACCCTGCCAGCCGCGCCACTTCAATGCCATAGCTCTTACTCGCCGCGCCCGGCTCGATGTTATGCAGAAACACGATTCCGTCCTCGCCCTCTTTCACGCCCACGCGCAGATTCCTGACGCGCGGCAACTTCTCGGCCAGCATGGTGAGCTCGTGATAGTGAGTGGCAAAGAGCGTCCGCGCCTTAGTCTCCGCATGAAGAAATTCAACCGTCGCCCAGGCCAGTGAAAG
>CABDYB010000053.1_pt1 | contig 29523 bp, 34 predicted proteins | sample 3131861 | NCBI WGS metagenome assembly CABDYB01 (sample SAMEA5534336, study PRJEB31848) | metagenome | biome: tundra; feature: field; material: soil | place: USA | collected 2013-05 | depth 0.15 m | reverse complement strand
TATTCTGTTCAGGTGTTTGAATTGGGGGAAATATGGGCAACGCTCAAGAGGCAGTTAAGACTTTAGAAAAACGTGGATTGAGGGTCCAAGGCCTTCATGGCCCCGACGGGTGGCGTTATCAGATCAAGTCACGAACCGGAATTGAGTATCAAATCAGCAACGAGGATTTGCTTCTCCTCCAATCGGCAAGCAAGCTGAATTGGAGTGGCGTGGTTGAAATAGTGAGCAAGTCGCATACCTAGTTGGACTGGTTCTTTGAGCCTCTGTCTAGGCAATCCACGGTTTGCTGATATGCTTTTTACACGATGAGATACCACCGTGATGCGCTAGGAAAGCCTTGGCCCCTGCCCGAACGCTTGTGGGAGGCACAACGTGGGCTTTGGCTCGGACTGCTTGAAGCTTCGATCCTCTTGGCGTGCGTCCTACTTGTAATTGAGGTTGTGGCTCATTTCTTGTCAGACAGCGGACGTCTTGGTGTGGCATCACTTGTTTTTCTTCTCCGCTGGCGTGGCGTGGTAGCCGTTGTTTTCTTCGGAATTGTTTATCGGATGTGGATGAACGAATTGGAGCTTGTGAACGAGGACAGCGAGACGTTTGAAGCGTTGGTAGTTCGACGACTACTACACATTGAGGAGACCTTGACTAGGAGAACGGACTAGCAAAGGCCAGCAATATGGGTTCAGCTCCACGTCTGGGAGATATGTTGGGGACCTCTTCTAATGTTCTTCAAATCCATGGGGCAGTCCAATAGAGAACGCGGACATTATGGTCCGCGTTCTTTGCGTTTGGGGATTGAGTTGAGTTATGCCTTGGCCGGGGTTACTGCGGCCAAGCGCTCCCTGATGAGTTCGTGTCCGCGAGTCAGCAGATCGTCGAGCGGGAGTTTGCCCGCATCGACTTCGGCGAGGAGGTCTCGCTGAGCGGCGTACTCCTTGTTCTGGATGCCGGCTTTGGATTGCAACATGCGCCAGGCCTTGCGGCGCTCTACGCAGAACATGACTAACTGGCGACTAATGGCGCGGTACTCAGTTTTGCCGTTTTCTTCATACTGGATGAAAACGCCGTAGTCGGGGATGAAGGCGCGATGGCCGGGCGTGAGATAGCGGCGGTAGACAACATCCTGCTGCGTGATGCGGACCAGCATGTTATCGAGCGGGATGAGTTTGGCCGCAGCTTCCGGCTTGAGCTTTCTTAAATGATTGCGGAAGCGGGCTTCGGTGACGCACCAGTGGGCGACGGTGTAGTGGGAGGTTTCGCCGGTGACTTTGTTTTTGGTTTCGTACCAATCCAGATCAATCGACGGATTGCCCTTGATGTCCAGAGCCTCCTGGTAAGTTTCGCCGAGGCGTGGGTTGAAGACGAACTCAGGGACGCCGCGCGAGTCGCGCACGCGCTGGGCCTGGATGAGGGCCATGTCGTCGGCCACGCCGTGTTCCGGCTGGCAGGTGGTGAAGGCCTGGATGAACATGGTGCCGCGATATTCCAGGCCGTCGAGGATGGCGCGGTAGAGCTTGGGCGCGTTGGCCATGGAGACCTGGGCGACAAAGGGCGAACCGTGACCGGCGAGGAAGGTTTCGGCGACGGTCTTCTTCTCGGTGTTCTTGCCCTGCGTTGCCGCGCCGAAGGTGTTCATGTCGCCGCCGCCGAGCATGGGGGTGGAGTCGGAGTTCTGGCCGCCGGTGTTGGAGTAGACCTGCGTGTCCAGCATCAGCACCTTGACGTTGGGGCGATTCTGCAGCATGACTTTGGAGACATTCTGGTAGCCGATGTCGCCCATGCCGCCGTCGCCGCCGACAGCCCAGACCTTGGGCAGCTCAACGATTTCCTGGTCGGTCATCAGCGCATCGGTGAAGTGGGTGAGGTTGTAATACTCCTGGGCGTCGATCACGTCTGAACTGCCCCGATCGGAGGACTGTCCGTCGGCTTCTGCGCCGGCGTCGCGCGTGAGGAGGATGTCGGCGAGACGCTCGGGGATGACGGAGCGGCGGGCGTGATCGACGATGAAGCTCTCGCCCATGAGCCAGCCCACGGTGACGCCGTCCTGAAAGAGGGAGTTCATCCAGGGGTAGGGGTGAGGGTTGTTGGGAGCGGTGGAACCGTAGACGGTGTTGCAGCCGGTGTGGGCGGACATGGCCATGACGCTCATGCCGTTAGCCAGACGGCCATCGACGGCTTGCAGGTTCTTGTGGTTGAAGGCTTCGGTGAGCAGGACCGCGGCGATAGCTTCGACCAACTGGGCGTCGGTGAGGAGGCCGTTGGCAGCTTCGTAGGCAGCGATGCGTGCCTTGGTATCTTTCTCGTCTTCGCCGCCCAGGCCGAGGACGAGATGCGCGATGGCCTGACGGAGCAGTGCGTACTCAGCGGGGCTGGTTGCCTGGAGTTGGGCGAGGCGAGCCACGCCGACCTTTTCAAGCTCGCCGGCCTTGGCCAGCATGCGGTCGCTCTTGGCGTGGAAGACGGGACGCATGTAAGCCTCAGTGACCGCGGCGATGGAGCGCAGGACGCTCTTTTCTCCGCAGCCTGCGCAGGCGCCGTCGCCGGCCACCAGGGCGTCATAAGTAGAGCGAACCATCAACATGTTTCGCAATGTCGCGGTCTTGGAGTCGGCAGGATTGGCGGCATTGAAGAGACCGAGAAACTTCTGCGAGGTGTCAGGCAGCAAATCGAGGAAGCCAGTGCCGGTCATGTGCTTGGCGTTGACTTCTTCGGTCTCCGCAACCATCTTCAGCGCCTGATGGTCGCCGCAAGCGGTTACGCAGGCGGCACAGCCCTTGCAGAGATCGCTAACAAAAATAGAGAAGATGCCACCCGTGCCGGGAGCTTTGCGCTCAGGCGACGAGAAGATGGCGGTCACCTTCTGATAGGCCATGGGAACCTTGTCGAGAATGGCGAAGAACTGTTCCTTCGACGCGGCGGAGAAACCATCGACGGTCTCAGTGACTTCGCGAAGGATGGTTTGCAGCGCCGGGCCAGTCTTCGCTTCAGCCACCATGCGCTGGCGAGCAAGCTTTTCAATCTCCGGCAGCGCGGCGAGGAGTTGGGCACGGTCCTTCGCGTCGGCCACATAGTAGGAGACTGCGGTACGCAGCAGCGTGCTCAGGTCCTGCGCGGTGTTGGGCAGAGCCGTGTCCGGGCAGGCGGAGATGCACTCCATGCACTGGGTGCAGTTCTCTGCAATGAAGAGCGGGGTTTCGCGGCGGGCTACATACTTCGAAGCCGTGTCGCCGGTGGCGGCGGCGATCATGCCCACAGCCGAGAGCGGCGTGGAGGGCTGGTCATAGCCGAAATGCGCGCGGAACTCAGCGTCAAAGTTGGCAACACTGGCCAGCGGCGTGCGCGCGGCCTGCCCAGCGGGCAGGGCATGGGAACGGCAGCCTGTGCCGCAAGAACCTCCGGCTGTGGCCAGTTCGAGAATCGGCAACAGAGCCTGGCCGCGCAGGGAGGAGTGGTCGGCTGCCGAGAGCACGCCGATCTTGATCTCCTTCACCTGATCGTAGCCCTGCATCATAACTTCCATGTTGGACTCGACGACGGCTTCGCCCAGCTTTCCGAACTTACTTACATACTGCTTGCGAACCACGGCGCGATACTGCTCCTGGGTGATGCCGAACTCCTTGAGCAGCGTGCTGACGCGGAAGAACGCGCCCAGAAAGGCGTTGCCCTGCATGCGCAGTTGCAGGTCACCGCGGTCGGTGGCTTTTTTGGCAATTTCAAAACCGGGCAGCGTGAAGACGCGAATCTTTTTGTCGATGATCTGCTTGCGCGCCCAAAGCGGCAACTGTTCCCACGCCTGTTCGCCTTGCTGATCGGACTCCCAGACCAGCGAGCCGCCCTCGGCCATGCCGTCGAGCGGGTTGGTGTGCGTGAAGGCCTTGGGGTCGCAGCAGAGAACCACAGTCACGTGGCGCAAATCGCAGTTGACGCGAATACGGTCCTTGGCGGCAACCATGAAGTACGAGGTCGGCGCGCCCTTTTTTTCCGAGCCGTACTTGGGATTGGCGCTGACATGAATCACTTCCTTGGGATTGCCGAGGCTGTCGCGCTCCCCGTCTCGTTCAAAGATCAAATCGTTGAGGTCGCCCAGGATGGCGCCCAGATTTTTGCCGGTGGTGATGGCTCCCCAGCCGCCGATGGAGTGGAAGCGGACGGCCACCGCGCCCTCGGGCAATAGCGACGGGGTCTCGTCGCCGATGACTGCGTAAGGATGGTCGATGCCGAGAACGAAGAAAGAAACGCCGTCGGAGGCGTGCTTGCCGTCTTTGCGGGCACGGTTGGCGGTGGCGAATTCATAGGCGCCGATAATGTGTTCGGGACGAAAATCGCGCGAGCCGAGGCCGTAGCTGCCGCCGTAGATCTTCGGGACTTCAGCCAGCGAAATCGCGGGCAGCCCGGCGACGGATTGAACAGCCTTGGAAAACGCGGTGCGAATGTCGCGGCCCAGCGGATTGTCGCCGGCCATGGCTTCGTCGGTGCGCTCGAGAATGATGACGTTCTTCTTACCCTTGAGCGCGGCCACGATGGCGGCTTCAGGGAAGGGGCGAATCACGTTGACATGGATGGAGCCGACGCTGGCGTTGCGCGTCTGGCGCAGGTAATCGACAGCGGCCTCGATGTTTTCAGCAGCGGAGCCGAGCGAGACGAAGACCGTTTCGGCATCATCCGTTTTGTATTTGCTGATGAGCCCGTAGCTGCGGCCGGTCAGCTCGGCGAAATCCTTGTATGCGTCTTCGAGGAACTGCAAGATCGGCTCGGCAAAGTTGTTGCGCCGCGCCACGACGCCGTTCATGTAGTGTTCCTGGTTCTGCACCGGGCCGAGCAAAACCGGGTTGGCCAGGTCCAGCATCTTGGGAACGCGGCGGCGGGTGGGGCCGAACAATGTGCGCTGCGCCGGTGTGGGGCAGTCGATGATGTCGGCCGGCGAGCCGAGGTACTCGCGAATCAGCCCCGATTCGTGCTTGTAGAAGGTGCGCTCCAGGTGCGTGGTGAGGAAGCCGTCCATGATGTTCATGCCGGGGGTGAGCGAGAGTTCGGTCACGCGGCGCAGAATCAGGGCCTGGTCGGCAGCCTGCTGCGCGTCCTTGCCAAAGAGCATGATCCAGCCGGTGTCGAGCGCGCCGTAGATGTCGTCGTGGCCGCAATGGACATTGAGGGCCTGCTTGGTCAACGCGCGCGCGCCCACTTCCAGCACCATCGTCGAACCTTTGCCCGGCGCGTGATAGTACTGCTCAACGCCGTAGACCACGCCCTGGCCAGAGGTAAAGTTCACCACGCGCTTGCCGCAGACCGAGTGAGCAATGGCTCCGCCCTGGGCCGCGTGCTCGCCTTCGGTTTCGATAGCGATGGTATTGTGACCGAAGACGTTCAAGTGGCCTTCAGCATAGGCCTGCTGGAAAAGTTCGCCGCCTTCCGTCGAAGGCGTAATCGGATAGAAGACGCCGGCGTCGGCGATGCGCGTCTCGGTATGGTACGAGACAAGCTGGTTTCCATTTGCAGTAACCCGAATGCCGGGATAGCGAGCAGCAGCAGTCATATATTCCTCTCTGTAATTCCAGGTCTTGTGACATCAATGTTTTCAGTGCGCGGTGGGAGGCCGGTACAACGGACGGGCTCCGGGATGGGCGATCTCCAAAGGCCACACAACGGTCCTGCAATCCGCTGGGGAAGCAGCCTAGTCTCTAGTATGCACTCTAAAGAGAGAGGCAATATACCATATTGCGAGATGGCGTCTTTCCTCCTGAGTGTTGGATGCATGGCATTCCTCTACGATTCCTAAGCCTGGCTCGTGGGCTGAGGTAAGTTCAACCCCTGGCGGCGATGATGGTCGAGCCGCACCTTGCTTTAGCGCAATTTCAGGTGTTCCCGAAGGCGTTTCAAGGCCTTACCATGACGGAGAGGGTTTCTCCGCGATGAATTCCGCATTGAAGTTGTGTTTCGTTCGTTTTGCCACCTTGTCCGTCCTTGTCATTAGCCTGCTGTTTGCGGGCCGGGCCACGGCCCAAACCGCAGCCCAGGCCACCCAGATTGCCGCCACGCTGCCAGCCGACACCCACACGGTGATCGACCGCCTCTCCAGCCTGCGCGAGCTGCCGGATGGGGCATGGAAGCTCCATGCCGGAGACCTGGCCCACGGCGAGGCTGTGAATCTGGACGAGAGCGGCTGGCAGCCCATCGCCAATGGCTCGAAAGCGGCCAAGGATGCGGTCTGGTTTCGCCAGACGTACCAGATTCCAGCCACGCTGAACGGCTACGACCTGACCGGCGCGCGCATCTGGTTCCAGTTTCACGCCTATGCCAACGGGCCGATGCCGGAGATTCTCTACTTCAACGGCCGCCGCGTGGCCATGGGCGACGATCTGGAGCCGGTGGTGTTGTTTGACAATGCCAAGCCCGGCGACAAGGTGACGGTGGCTGTGAAGCTGCTGCACACGGTAGACGACAAGAACTTCAAGGGCGCCACACTGAAGATCGACTTCCCTGAGAGCCGGCCAAATCCCGAGGATCTACGCGAAGAGTTTCTTTCCGCTGCGCTGCTGGTTCCCGCGCTGGCGGCGGGCGTCGAGGGCAAGATGAACGCGTTGGCCACGCTGAATGGGGCTATCCTCGCGGTGGACCTCGCAGCTCTGGACGCGCACGACCAAGCAAAGTTTGACGCCAGTTTGAAGGCTGCACACGTCCGGCTTGATGTTCTCAAGCCACTCTTGCAGCGGGCAACGCTGCATCTGACCGGCAACTCGCACATCGACGCGGCCTGGCTGTGGCCGTGGACCGAAACAGTGGACGTGGTAAAGCGTACCTTCGGCACCGCGCTGCAACTGATGTACGAGTACCCTGATTACACCTACACGCAGTCGGCGGCGGCCTTCAACGAGTGGATCGCCGACAAGTATCCCGACATGAACGCCGAGATTGCGCAGCGCATCAAGGAAGGCCGCTGGGAGATCGTCGGCGGCATGTGGGTTGAGCCGGATCTGAATATGCCGGACGGCGAGTCGCTGGTGCGCCAGTTGCTGGTGGGCAAGCGCTGGTTCAAGCAGCAGTATGGCGTGGACACGCGCATCGGCTGGAATCCAGATAGTTTTGGTTACACGTGGCAGTTGCCGCAGATCTACAAGAAGAGCGGCATTGATTATTTTGTGACGCAGAAGATGGCCTGGTGCGACACCAACCAGTTGCCCTTCAAGTTTTTCTGGTGGGAGTCGCCCGATGGGTCGAAGGTGCTCACTTACTTCCCGCATGACTACGCCAACGACAATCTGAACCTGGTGCGGCTGGCGCGTGACTTCACCATTGCGCAAAAGCAGGCCACCGGGCTGCCGGGCATCATGGACCTCTACGGCATCGGCGACCACGGCGGCGGACCTACGCGGGCGATTTTGGATGAGGGCTTCCACTGGACGCAGCCGGGGCATGTGACGCCGAAGATCGAGTTCGGCACGGCGCAGAGCTACTTCACGGCGCTGGAGAAGCAGATTGTGGCCGACAGTCCTGTGTGGGATTACAAATCCATTGCCAAGGGCTACACGCCTCCGCCGGCGGTTCCGGGCAAGGTGAACATTCCGACATGGAAGAGCGAGCTGTACTTCGAGTACCACCGTGGAGTAATGACCACCCAGGCCAACCACAAGCGCAATATGCGCGAGGCCGAGGTCGAGGTGCTGAACGCGGAGAAGTGGGCCTCTCTGGCGTGGCTAGATGGCCGCGAGTATCCGGGGAAAGAACTGACGGAAGACTGGAAGAAGGTGCTCTTCAACCAGTTCCATGACACCGCCGCGGGGTCGGGCATCGGGCGAATCTACAAGGACGCGCAGAAGGACTACGACGTGGTGCGCTGGTCGACGAATGAGATTGATGCGGAGGCCTTGGAAACGGTTGCGGAGAGGATCGACACCCGCACTAAAGTCGATAAGTCTATTCCAGTCTTCGTCTTCAATCCGTTGGGTTGGGAGCGTAATGGAGATGTAACTATTAAGGTCCAGTTTCCTCTTAGCGAGACGAAGGACTTTTACGGATTGAGACCTGATGATAAGTCAATCTCGCAGACGTTTGGGTTCGTTACAGAGCGAGATCCTTCGACCGGAGTGGTGACGCTCAATATTCCGGTAAGCCATGTACCCGCGCTCGGATACAAGGTGTTATGGTTGGACGTTCCGCCTTACTGGACGGATACTATGAAATTGAGATCGACAAAAAAAGAACAGTCCTCATCATTTCTGCTGGAAAACAACAAATTGCGTGTACTTGTTGACAAATCTACAGGTTGCATAATCAGTCTTTTTGACAAGCTCTCAAAATTTGAAACATTAGCCAAGGGCGCTTGTGGGAATGAACTACAAGCCTTCAAGGACACACCCAAGGATTATGATGCATGGAATATCGACCCCGGAACTCTCGATCAGCAACCGACCCTATTAACCAACGCAGATAAAGTCGAGATTCTGGGAGAGGAGGGAACACAAGATGCTGCCATTCGAGTAACGCGTAGTTGGCAAAATTCAAAATTTGTTCAAATGATCACTCTTCCGCGTTGGAACTCAGACCAGATTGACATCGACAACGAGATAGACTGGCACGAGTCGCACATCCTGCTCAAGGCAGCCTTTCCGCTGGCGGCTTCAGGTCCGTTTGCCACCTATGAAATTCCCTACGGAACCATCGACCGGGCAACCACGCGCAATAACAGTTGGGAGCAGGCGCAGTTTGAGGTTGCGGCCATGCGCTGGGCCGACTTGGGCGGAATTGGGTCGGACGGCAAGCAGCACGGGCTGAGCGTGCTGAACCAGAGCAAGTACGGCTACGACGCCGTGGGCAACACGCTGCGGCTGACGCTGTTGCGCTCGCCTAAATGGCCCGACGCCGAGGCCGACATGGGCCATCATCACTTCCACTACGCGCTCTATCCCCACGCCGGAACGTGGAAGGACGCGCTCACCGTGCGCCACGGCTACGAGTATAACTACCCGCTCACCGCCGTCGTCACCACGGCTCATCCCGGCTCGCTGCCCGCCAGCCATTCCTTTGCCTCGGTCGCGCCGGAGAACGTCGTGCTGACCGCCGTGAAGAAGGCCGAAGATGCAAACGGACTGATCTTCCGCGTCTACGAGTGGGCGGGCAAGGAGACCATCGCCGAGTTCCACGTGCCGCCGGGAGCGACCAGCGCCACCGTCACCAACTTGATGGAGACGCCAGAAGGCAACCCGCTGATCGTCACCGGCGACGTGGTTAAGGTTCCGATTCACCCCTACGAAATATTGACCATCCGGGTGGATTACCCCAGCGGCGGGCCGAAGCAGTAGGGGAATCGAAAAGGTTTAAATTTGTGGTCTTCCACCCTTAGATCACCCCAACGACGAAGACCTGTCGTTGGGGACCCCGAAGCCGCAAGAACAAAGACGCGGCGAGGGTGGGGCACCCGAATCAACATTCGAGGAACCTTTTCATGGATGCGGACGTATATGGGGATGGAGGGCGATTGCCATGAATCTAAGTAAGACGCAAACAGCAGCAGCTTTGGCGGCGTGTCTGGCGTTGGCGGCCGGAATGGCGGGATGCAGGATTCAAACGGAAAAAGGCGCCAATGGCGAAGATAAAAAGGTGCAGATCGACACGCCTTTTGGCGGCATCCATGTAAACACCAACGAAACCACGGCTGCCGATCTTGGATTGCCGGTCTATCCGGGCGCTACTCTGGTAATGGACGATGACCACCACAAATCAGCCGACGTGCGGCTGGGCTTTGGCGAGTGGGAGTTGCGGGTGAAGGCGGTCTCTTACCAGACGCCTGATTCCGAGGATAAGGTGACCGCTTTTTACAAGAAGGCGCTGGGCCGCTACGGAAATGTGATTACCTGCCAGGGCAATGCGCCGGTTGGCGCTCCGGCAGCTACCTCCGAGGGGCTGAGCTGCGTAGACGATGGAAATCACGCTAAGGTGCAGATCGACCAGGGGGATTATCATGTAGGCAAGGGCGGTTTGGAACTGAAGGCTGGCTCGAAGCGCCACCAGCACATTGTGGGCTTTGAGAATCCAAAAGAAGGCAAGACCCGGTTTGCCCTGGTGGCGCTGGATTTGCCCGCCGTGGTGGACTCTGATTCAGAAAAGAGCGATTAGTGCCTGTTTCCGTTGCCTCGAATAGAAGAGAGGCTCAAGTCCGCCGAGGCTTTACGTTCTGGTTGAGCGCCTGGCTGCCGGTTGCCATCGGCATTGGCGTCATTGTGCTGGAATCCACGGAATTGTTGGGCTCCGACCATACCAGCCATCCCCTCCGCTGGCTCTGGGAGGCCATCTTCGGTCCCGTCGCCAATGCTCGCTGGGATGAGATTCATCACCTGATCCGCAAGAGCGGGCACTTTTTCGGCTACGGAGCACTCGGGATGGTATGGCTGCGCGCCTGGTGGATGACGCTGCCGCGCTCCCGTTTTCTTCGCGACACATTACTGGCGCTGCTGGGAACGGCGCTGGTTGCAAGTTGCGATGAGTGGCACCAGAGTTATTTGCCCAATCGTACCGGCTCCATCTGGGACGTGTTGCTGGACTGCTGCGGTGCGCTGACGCTGCAACTGGCCATATATATATTCATGCTCCTGATGCGGCCTAAGCGGCTGCTCAGGGAAGAGTAGAAAACTTTTACGGCAGTTCCAAACAAACACGGGCGCATCCCGCGAGGGGATGCGCCCGTTGGTGTGAAGCAAGAAAAGAATGCGTGGACGGCCCGCCCTGAGCGCAGCCGAAGGGGCAAAGCCTACGCGGCTTCTTCCTTGACTTCTTCCTTGCCTTCTTCCTTCTTTGCCTCTTCCATATGCTTTTCCAGTTCGGCGCGCTTTTTGGCCTTGATTTCGTCGCGCTTCTGGCGCTTGGCGTCGAGTTGCTTTTCGGCGCCCAGCAGTTCGATGAAGGCCTTCTCGGCCCCGTCGCCCTTCTGGAAGCCGGTGCGGACGATGCGCAGATAGCCGCCCTGGCGGTCTCCGTAGCGAGGCGCTACGGTCTCGAAGAGCCGCTCGACCGACTTATCGGTCATAAGAAAGCTGAGGGCCTGGCGGCGGGAGTGCAGATCGCCATTCTTGCCCAGTGTGATCATCTTTTCAATCAGCGGACGAACAGCCTTGGCCTTGGCCACGGTGGTCTCCACGCGATCTTCTATGATGACGGACGTGACCAGGTTGCGCAACAGGGCGCGACGATGGCTGGTGTTGCGTCCGAGCTTGAATCCTGCATTGCGATGGCGCATGGTGAAACTCTCTTTCGAATCAGTAGTCAGTGATCAGTGGTCAGTGGTCAGTAAGAACCCGATCGGGCTTTTTTACTGCTCACTGACCACTGTCCACTGTTAAAAGTTTTCCGTCTCAGTGGGCAACTGCAGGTCCACGGAATCCAGCGGCTCATCCTCGTCGTCAAAGTGGCTGTAATTGGCAGCCAGGGCGACAGCGGGCGAAATGCTGGTGGGCCCGGGAACGGCGTTGCCTTGCTCGTCGATCTTCATGCCCAGCGAGAGGCCCATCTGGGCGAGAATTTCCTTGATCTCGTTCAGGCTCTTGCGGCCGAAATTCTTGGTCTTGAGCATCTCGGCTTCGGTCTTCTGCACCAGTTCGCCAATAGACTGGATGTTGGCGTTCTTCAGGCAGTTATAGCTGCGGACCGACAGTTCCAGCTCTTCGACCGAGCGGTTGAGGTTGTCGTTGCGCAACAGTGTGCGTCCTTCCTCGCCACGCCCTTCAGCCTCGATCTCTTCCTCGAAGTTGATGAAGATGTTCATGTGGTCTTTGAGCAGCTTGGCAGCCAGGCCGACGCCGTCGGCGGGCAGCACAGCTCCGTTGGTCCATACTTCAAGGGTGAGCTTGTCATAGTCGGTGATCTGGCCGAGGCGGGCAGCTTCCACAACATAGTTAACGCGCCGAACCGGCGAGTGGACCGAGTCTACGGGAATGAAACCAATGCCCAGGTCGGCGTCGAAGTTCTTGTCGGCGGAGATATAGCCGCGGCCGCGCTTGAGGCGCATCTCCATGTCCAGCTTGCCGCCTTCCGAGAGGGTGGCAATATAGATCTCCTTGTCCAGGATCTCGACGTCGCCATCCGCCTCAATCATTCCCGAAGTAACAACACCAGGCTGGTCGGCCCTCAGATAGAGAGCCTTGGGTCCCTCGCCGGCAAGCTTGAAGGGAATCTGCTTGAGGTTCAAAATAATATCTGTCGCGTCCTCGGCCACGCCGCTGATGGACTGAAATTCGTGGAGTACTCCCTCGATGCGTATAGCGGTGACCGCAGCGCCCTCAATCGAGCTAAGCAAGGTGCGGCGCAGGGCGTTGCCTATGGTGGTGCCAAAGCCGCGCTCAAAAGGCTGGGCGCTGAACTTGCCGTAATGGTTGGTGAGCGTCTCGGCATCCACTGCCAGGCGCTTCGGCTTCTGAAATCCTCTCCAAAGCATATCTGTATCTCTCTTCCCGCGCGGCATGTACGTCGCGATGCATTTTGCGGCGGCCGCGCAAGTTCTCCTTCGGTTTGAAATGCAGTGGTCAGTGAACAGTGGTCAGTATAAAACCGTTCGGGCTTTGTTACTGTTCACTGTCCACTGTTCACTGTCCACTGTTACGTTACTTCGAATACAGTTCGACAATGAGCTGCTCGTTGATGGGCAGGTTCACATCCTGGCGCCTGGGCAAATGGATCACGCGCCCAGACAGGCTCTCAAAGTTGGCTTCCAGCCATGTGGGCACGGGGCTCTGGGCGGCGTACTGCGCGCCCTGCTCGATGATGATCAGCTTTTTAGCATGCTCGCGGATCTTGATTTCGTCGCCCGCGTTCACCTGGTAGGAAGGAATGTTGACCTTGCGGCCGTTGACCTCGACGTGGCCGTGGCGAACGACTTGGCGAGCCTGGCGGCGCGACATGGCAAAGCCCAGGCGGAAGGCCACGTTGTCCAGGCGACGCTCCAGTTGCTGGATAAGTAGTTCGCCGGTGACGCCGGAGGCTTTGTTGGCCTTCTCGTAGTACTCGCGGAACTGGCTTTCGAGGGTGAAGTACATGCGCTTGGCCTTCTGCTTCTCGTGCAACTGCAGGCCGTAGCCCACAATCTTGGCCTTGCGGTCCTTGCCATGCTGGCCGGGGGGAAAGTTGCGCTTCTCCAGCGGGCAACGGTCAGAGGTGCATTTAGCGCCCTTCAAAAAGAGTTTAGTCGCCTCGCGACGGCAAAGGCGGCAGACTGCTCCGGTATAACGTGCCATTTTTTCTCCTGACTTCGGATGACGGCCGGTTTACATCTCCGGAGGAGATTTCCTCCCGGCCCGGGTTAGCTTTCAGCTATCAGCTATCAGCTTTCAGTTAGCACCCGGTTGGGCTGACAACTGATAGCTGAAGGCTAAAAACTGTTCTTACACTCTGCGCCGCTTGGGCGGACGGCAGCCGTTGTGCGGCACTGGCGTCACGTCGCGGATAGTGCGCACCTCGATGCCGGCGGCAGCCAGGGCGCGAATAGCCGACTCGCGGCCCGAACCCGGACCGGAGACCCGCACATCGACCGCGCGCATGCCGTGATCGCGCGCCATGCTGGCCGCGTTCGATGCTGCCTGCTGCGCCGCGAAGGGCGTACCCTTGCGCGAGCCGCGGAAACCCAATGAACCGGAACTTTTCCAGCTCAGCGTGTTGCCCACCTGGTCGGTGATGGTGACGATGGTGTTGTTGAATGTGGCCTGCACGTACGCAATGCCAAACGGCACATTCTTGCGCTCGCGCTTCTTGAACTTCTTGTTCTTGCCAGCCTTGCCGGTTGCCGGCTTGCCCGCTCCTGCAGTCTTCTCTGCTTTTGCCATTAGGTTTTACCCGTCGCTTTCTTCTTGCCGGCAATTGTGCCCTTGCGCGGGCCCTTGCGGGTGCGGGCGTTGGTGTGGGTGCGCTGGCCGTTCACCGGCAATCCCCGCCGGTGACGCGTACCGCGATAGCTCTGAATGTCGATCAGGCGCTTGATGTGCATCTGCACGTCCTTGCGCAGGTCGCCTTCAACGTTCCCTTCGTCCTCGATCACCTGGCGGATGCGGTTGACCTCGTCCTCGCCCAGATCCTGAACCTTCTTGAAGGCATCCACATTGGCCTTCTCCAGAATCTTGAGCGCGCGGGGATTCCCGATGCCAAAGATGTATGTGAGCGCGATGCGTGCCTGCTTTGCGCGGGGCAGATCGACGCCAGCAATACGTGCCATTCCGATTCCTTTGCTACTTCGGTTGTGTGCCTCCGGCCTCAGCCGGTTCGCATGGGTTGAACGGTTGGCCCCCAGAGGTTCATCGCAAGCCTTGACTCAGGCTAACTAGCCTCATGCCTTGTCGTGGAGGGCTCCGTGGTTTGCCAGAGGCCGTTAGCCCTGGCGCTGCTTGTGCTTTGCGTTCTCGCAGATCACCCTGACCACCCCACGGCGGGTGATGACCTTGCACTTGACGCAAATCTTCTTCACCGATGCACGAACCTTCATCTGTTGCTACCCTTCCTGAAAGCTGTTAGCCGTTAGCTTTTAGCTCTGTTCTTGCAATTACCTGATTCTTCAACTTCCAACAAACAAGCTAATAGCAAAAAGCTAAAAGCTATTTATACCGGTAAACAATCCGCCCGCGATTCAGGTCGTAGGGACTCAACTCCACGGCCACGCGGTCGCCGGGCAGGATTTTGATGAAGTTCTTGCGCATCCTCCCCGAGACATGGGTCAACGCCTCGTGATTGTTCTCGAGTTTGACCTTGAACATGGCATTGGGCAGCGTCTCGGTGACCACCGCCATAACCTCAATCGCATCTTCCTTCGACAAACCGCATCCACTTCCGCCAGCGCGCTTGCGCCCAACCGGCCTGTAATCCCGAGCGTGCTACTCGGTTAAGATTCTCGCTCCGGTGGCGGTCACCGCCACCGTGTGCTCAAAATGAGCGCTCATGCTTCCATCCGCGGTGACTGCCGTCCATCCGTCGCCCAAAACTACAACGTCAGACTTGCCCGCATTCACCATGGGCTCGATGGCGATTACCATGCCGGAGCGAAGTTTCATGCCCCGTCCGGCTTCGCCAAAGTTCGGCACCTGTGGATCTTCATGCATGTGGACGCCGATGCCATGGCCCACAAAATCCCTTACCACCGAAAACCCCGCGGCTTCAACCACCTTCTGCACCGCGAAGCCTACATCACCCAGCGTTGCTCCCGGTTTCACCACGGCAATCGCGGCATTCAGCGACGCCTCGGTCACCTTCATCAGCCGCGCCGTTGTGGGGTCGATCTTTTCTCCCACCGGCACAGTGATGGCCGCATCGCCGCAATAGCCCTCAACAAATGCTCCAAAGTCGACCGAGACGATCTCCCCTTCCTTGAGGATCCGTTTGGCCGACGGTATGCCATGCACCACTTCGCTGTTGACCGAGGTGCATAGCACGCAGGGAAAACCATGATAGCCCTTGAAAGCCGCCTTGGCGCCCAGCTCTTTGGTGCGCGCCTCGGCCACCTTCTCCAGATCCAGTGTGGTGACGCCCGGCTTAATCAGCCCTCGCACCAACTCCAGCACCTCGCGAACCACCTGGCCCGCGCGGCGCATCTTCTCGATCTCCCTGGACGACTTCAGTACTACCGCCAACTGGCTAACCAGCTTTCAACTTCTTACGCACAAACTCGCCATCCGGCTGCGCTACTGGCGCAACCGCTCAACGGCGGCAACGATTCCGGCCGCGATTTCCGCTATTGGCCGGCTTCCATCAACTTCCGCGAAACGTCCCAGAGCCCGGTAGTGCTCAACCACAGGCGCGGTGGAGGCCGCGTAAGCGCGCATGCGCTCCTCGAAGACCTTTTCCGTGTCGTCGGCTCGCTGGACCAGCGCGGCGCCGTCCGCGTCGCATATGCCATCCCGTTTGGGAGGCTTGCCGTGGACGTTATAAATGCTCTGGCAGACAGGACAATTCCTGCGCCCCGTAATACGGCGCAATAACTGATTATAGTCCACATGGATACTGACAGCAACCACCGGAAGCCCCCCAGCCTGGGTTGCCAAGCGGCTGTCCAGCCAGCCGGCTTGCGGCAGGGTGCGCGGGAAACCGTCCAGAATGTATCCTTTAGCCGTGTCCGGCTGCTCCAGCCGCACGGCTACCATCTCGTTAACCAGCGAATCGGGGACCAACTCCCCTCGGCCCATGATCTCCTTGGCTGTCCGTCCCAGCTCGGTACCCTGCGCCACGTTGCCGCGCAGCAGGTCGCCGGTGGAGATCTGCGGAATCCCCCAGATCTTGACCAGTTCCTTGGCCTGCGTCCCCTTGCCCACGCCCGGAGCGCCCAATAAAAGAATAGGGCCGGGAAGGGCCTTCCGACCCGTCTCACGGCCCTGCTCAAATTTATTTCCAGACGAGGCCATTACCAGGTTTTCCTTCCGCGAATACGACCGGAGCGCGGGGAAAAGCCATCATAGTGCCGCATGATCAGCTGCGATTCGATCTGGTTGACTGTATCCATGGCCACACCCACCACGATCAGAAGCGAGGTGCCGCCAAAGTAGAATGTTATCCCCATGCCATTGATCATCCAATTTGGCAGGCGCTGAAAGAAATCACCTACCAGCCAAAGATGATTTAAGTGGATGCCCGAAATCAGGAAGGTGGGCACCAGGGAAATAATGATCAGATAGATGGCGCCGACCAGGGTGATGCGGGTCAGGATGTCGTTGATGAAATCAGATGTCCGCTTGCCGGGGCGGATTCCCGGTATGAACGATCCGGACTTGCGGAAGTTGTCGGCAATGTCGTCCGGCTTCATGACGATGGAAATGTAGAAGTAAGCGAAGAAGATGATGGCCAGAATGTAGAGCAGCTCATACCACGGTTCGCCGGGCGCCATCGCGTCGATGACGGGCCGCCAAAAGGCGCTGTTACTCACAAATTCGGTCTGGCGGAGCATCAACGGGGCCGACAGGATAGAGGCGGCGAAGATGACCGGCATGACGCCGCCGGAGTTGACTTTGAGGGGCAAGTGACTGGACTGGCCTCCCATCATGCGGCGGCCAACGATGCGCCGCGCGCTCTGGATGGGGATGCGCCGTTCGCTGCGCTCGACAAAGACGATGAATGCTACCACCGCCGCCATGCCCACCACCAGCAAAAGCACCGCAACAACCGTAAACGAGCCCCAGTAGTCGGACTTGACCTTCTCAACCAGGTCCATTGCGCCGCGAGGCAGGCCGGCAACAATTCCTGTAAAGATCAGCAGGCTCATCCCGTTGCCGATGCCGCGCTCGGTAATCTGCTCGCCCAGCCACATGATGAAGGCCGTGCCGGTGGTCAGCGTCAGCACTGTCATCAGGAGGAAGGGGACGCCGGGATTCAGCACCATGTGTCCGCTTTGCAGCATGAACGCGATGCCGACTGACTGTATCGCGGCCAGAATCACGGTCATATAGCGGGTCCACTGCGTGATCTTGCGCCGTCCCAGCTCGCCTTCCTTCTGAATGCGCGCCAGCGGCTCATAAACCACGGTAAGCAACTGGAAGATGATCGAGGCCGTGATGTAGGGCATGATGCCCAGGGCGAAGATCGTCATGCGGCGAAGGTTGCCGCCGCCGAAAAGGTTCATCAGGCCCAGCGCGGAACCGCCCTGCTGGTCGAAGAGCCGCGCCAGTTGGATGGTGTCAACGCCCGGCGTGGGAATCCATGCGCCCAGACGGTAGATGGCCAGAATGCCCAGCATGAAGAGCACCCGTTTGCGCAGGTCGGGAATCCGGAAGATATTAAGAAACTTGTCAAGCATAATTGGTTATCCGCTTCAGGGCGTTTGCCGCCGCTTGAATCTTTGCCACTGAACATCTTACCCGTGCCGAGCCTATGCTGTCGCGCTCTTTGCCTTCAACTTGCCCGTGGGAGGAACAGTATCTCCGCCCAGAACCACGGCCTTGCCGCCGGCCTTTTCGATCTTCTCGACGGCGGACTTGGAAAACTTGTGCGCATGGATGGTGAGCGCCGAAGCCAGTTCGCCGGAGCCGAGAATCTTGATCAGCGCCTTCTTGCTCGAGGCCAGGCCCAGCTTCTTGTAGTCGTCCAGAGTGATCTCGGTGAGCTTGAGGCCCTCAATCTGCTCCACCAGACGGTCCAGATTCACCACCGTGTACTCGGTGCGGAAGATGTTGGTGAAGCCGCGTTTGGGCAGGCGGCGGTGCAACGGCATCTGGCCGCCCTCAAAGCCGCGCATCATGCTGGTGCCGGTGCGCTGACCCTGGCCCTTGTGGCCGCGAGCCGAGGTCTTGCCCATGCCGGAACCCATGCCCCGGCCCACACGCTTGCTCCCGGTGTTGGCTTTCCTGGGCGCGCGTAAATTCGATAGATTTCTGATTGCCATGATTCCCTCGCTGTAGCGCCGGATGAGCTTGCGTTAGCCCCCCGACTCGCGTTGTTGAAACAGTGGTCAGTGGACAGTGGACAGTGGTCAGTAAAGACCGGGTTTTGAGACTGTTCACTGTTCACTGATCACTGTTCACTGGTTTTCCAGTATCCGAACCAAATGCGGAATGGCCTTGACCATGCCGCGAGTGGATTCCGTATCCACGCGCTCAACAATCTGGTTGAGCCGTGTAAATCCCAAACCCTTGACCACCAGCTTGTGCTTGATGGGCGTGGAGTTCTTCGAGCGGTAGTACTGAATGCGAATCATCTTGGTCTCTGTCTTGGTCTTGGCCATGGCTTAAAGCTCCTCCACCGACTTGCCGCGCATGTTGGCCACTTCAGCCTTGTCGCGCAACTGCACCAGGGCGTCGAAGGTAGCCTTGACGACGTTGTGAGGGTTGGGCGAGCCCAGGCTCTTGGTGAGCACATTCTGCACCCCGACCGAGGTCATCACCGCGCGCACCGCGCCGCCGGCAATCACGCCGGTGCCTTCGGGAGCCGGCTTCAGCAGCACCTGCCCGGCGCCGTAACGGCCCAGAACCAGATGCGGGATTGTGGTTTCGGTCAGATGGACCCGAACCAGATTTTTCTTGGCCGCCTCAATCCCCTTGCGAATCGCCTGGGGAACTTCCTTGGCCTTGCCGGAACCGTGGCCCACCACTCCCGCAGAGGGGTCGCCCACCACCACCAGCGCGGCAAACGACATATTCTTGCCGCCCTTGACCACCTTGGTCACGCGATTGATGGAGACCACCTGATCCTTCAGGTTGAACTGGTTTGCATCGAGTTTCTTCTTCAAGATCGTCATTGCTCTCTCGTCTCTTCTTGAGCTACCAGCTTTGAGCCTTTAGTTTTTAACTAAAAGCTAAGAGCTAAAAGCTGCCCTTAGAATTCCAACCCTGCTTCGCGGGCTGCGTCAGCCAGCGCTTTGATGCGTCCATGATAGAGGTAGCCGCCGCGATCAAAGACTACCTTCTTGATGCCTTTCTTGACGGCCAGCTCGGCCACTGCCTTGCCGATCTCTTTGGCCGAGGCTACATTGCCGCCGGTCTTCAATTTGATGGACGAGGCTGAAACCAGCGTCTCGCCCTTCTGGTCATCGATCACCTGCGCGTAGATGTGATTCAGCGAGCGGTAGACGTTCAGCCGCGGCCGCTCCGCGGTTCCGGCAAGCTTGCGGCGAATGCGCTGATGAATGCGCTGGCGAATTGCGTTTCTCTTGGTCTGCGTGATCATGGTCTCTCGTTCCTATCAGCGGAGCCGCCCTGCGACCCCGTTCGGTTGATTTTCAGTGCTCAGTGATCAGTGATAAGTGGTCAGTTCCCGATTGCGTCTTTGCGTTTCAACTGTTCACTGTCCACTGTTCACTGTTTTACTTAGCGCCCGTCTTGCCGGCCTTCTTCTTCAGCTTCTCGTCGGAGTAGCGTACGCCCTTGTTCTTGTATGGGTCGGGCTTGCGCAGCGAACGCATGTCGGCCGCCACCTGGCCCACCTTTTGCCGGTCGATGCCGGTGATGGTCAGGTGAAGCTGTTTGGGGTCGATGGCAACTTCGATGCCCGAAGGCAGCGGAACTTCAATCTGGTGAGAATAACCCAGCGTGAAAACCACCGTGCCTTTGCCCTTCAACTCGGCGCGATAGCCAATGCCCACGATGTCCAATTCCTTCTTCCAGCCCTTGGTAACGCCCTCAACAGCGTTGGAGACCAGCGAGCGCGTAAGCCCGTGCATCGCCGCCTGGCTATCGTTCTCGCGATTGACGTGCAGCACGCCGTCCTTGGTTTCCAGCGTAATGCCCGGCGCAATCAGCGCCGTGACCTTGCCCTTGGGGCCCTCGACCACAACCGTATTGCCCTCGACCTTGTACTTCACTCCCGCGGGCAGCGGAATCAGTTTCTTTCCAATTCGCGACATCGATTCAATCCTTCATCTGGCTTGCGAGTCCCGAGAAACAGCTATCAGCATTCAGCTTTCAGCGATCAGTTGATAGCTTCAACGTCCCATCGTTCCACTGCAGCCCATAAAAAGTTATCAGTTGTCAGTTGTCAGTCTTCAGTTTTTAGCTGACCACTGAACACTGATCACTGTCGTTACCACACTTCGCACAACAGCTCGCCGCCCACGCCCTCGCGGCGCGCCTGACGGCCGGTCATCACGCCCTTGGGCGTGGTCATGATCGAGATGCCCAGGCCGCCCTGGACGCGCTTGATCTCGTCATGGCTGATGTACACACGGCAGCCGGGACGCGAGATGCGCGCCAGGTCGCGGATGGCCGCTTCCGTGCCGCCATACTTCAGGTACACGCGCAGCACCGGCTTGCCCTCCTCTTCCTGGGTCTTGTAGTTCGAGATATAGCCCTCCTCCTTGAGGATGCGGGCAATCTCGGTCTTCAGCTTCGAAGCCGGTACATCCAGCTTCTGGTGACGCGCCCGGATCGCATTCCGGATTCGCGCCAGAAAATCGGCTACTGGGTCGGTCAGACTCATTCCTTCTCCTTCATTCCCCGTTCGTCCGCACAGCGGAAACCAGCGGGAATGTCTAAAACAGTTATCAGCAATCAGCTGTCAGCCGTCAGCTCTTCATTTTCTTAGCCGCCCATCAGCTCTTCCGTGAATGGCTGACGGCTGAAAGCTGAGGGCTGACAGCTAAAACGCTACCAGCTCGACTTGACGACGCCGGGAATTTCTCCCTTGAGCGCCAGCGCGCGGAAACACAAGCGGCAGACGCCAAACTTGCGCAGAAAACCTCGCGGCCGCCCGCAAAGCTGGCACCGGTTGTGCTTGCGGCAGCTGAACTTCGGCTTCCGCGCGTCTTTCACCCTTTTTGCAGTGGTTGCCATATTCCTCTTATCCCCTTACGCGCCCTGCCGGAACGGCATTCCGAAGTGCTTCAGCAGCGCCCTCGCCTGGTTGTCGTCCTTGGCCGTGGTCACGATGGTGATGTTCATGCCCTTCATCTTCTCCACCTTGGAGTAGTCAATTTCAGGAAAGATGAGCTGGTCCTTCAATCCCAGCGTGTAGTTGCCGCGCCCGTCAAAACTCTTCGTAGACACGCCGCGAAAATCTCTCACCCGTGGCAGCGCCGTCGAAATCAGCCTGTCCAGAAACTCGTAAGCCATCTCGTTGCGCAGCGTCACCATGGCGCCAATCGACATTCCCTCGCGTACCTTGAAGGCCGCAATCGATTTTTTCGCCTTGGTGGTTACCGGCTTCTGCCCGACAATCGCCGTCAGATCAGCCACCAGCGGGTCCAGCAGCTTGGTATTCTGCGTGGCCTCGCCCAGGCCCATGTTGACGACGATCTTCTTCAACTCCGGAACCGCCATCGGGTTATCAAGCCCCAGCTCCTTTTGCAGAGCCTGCTTGATCTCCTTGTGATACTTCTCTTTCAGCCTTGCCGCCATAATGCTTTGCTCTCTCTCTTCCGGGTTCCGGAGTGGCTGCCACATCCGTCGTGGAGCCGTTTACCGTTGCGGAAGTGCTCGCCGCACGGGCGAAGTTTTTCTCGTTCCGTGCCGGCTTGGATGCGTTCATCTTTCGCGTGATCCGTGGCCTGTTCACTGACCACTGGCCACTGTTCACTGTTCTTACTTCTTCGTCGACAGCTCTTGTCCGCACTTCTTGCAGATGCGAATCCTGACGCCGCCTTCGGCCTTCGAGCCCACGCGCGCCGGGCCGCAGTTGGGACAGACCAGCTGGACATTGGAAACATCGATGGGCGATTCCTGCTCGGCGATGCCACCCTTGGTCCGTTGACCCTGCTTGCTTGAAACCGTCTTCTTGACCACGCGCACATGCTCCACCAGCACCGTGCCCTTGTCGGGAAAGACGCGCAGCACGCGCCCCGTCTTGCCGCGGTCTGAGCCCCGGAGAACCTTGACCGTATCATTGCGATGAATATTCAAACTCGGCATCTTTTCTCCAAAATCAGCTACTAGCTCCCACCTACTTAAACTACTTCGGGGGCCAGCGAAACAATTTTCAAAAACTTCTTCTCGCGCAACTCGCGGGCCACCGGCCCAAAGACGCGCGTTCCCACCGGCTCGTGCGTGTCGTCAATCACCACGGCGGCGTTCTCGTCGAAGCGAATATAGGTTCCGTCGCGCCTGCGGTGCTCCTTGCGGGTGCGGACGATGACCGCCTTCACAACTTTGCCCTTCTTGATGGTGCCGTCGGGCGAAGCTTCTTTGACCGCCGCGGTCACAATGTCGCCCAGGCCGGCCTTCTTGCCCAGCCCGCCGCCCAGCGGCAGAATCACTTGCAGCTTGCGCGCGCCGGAGTTATCGGCCACCGCGAGCATGGTTCTCATTTGCACAGCCATGGGTTCTTCTCCTTACTCGCCTTACGCGCTAGTTGGCAACCTTGATGTCGTTCGGAATCGTCGCGTCCTCGAGTTGCCCCAGGGCTGAACGCCGAACAATTTCTTCCAGAGACCACCGCTTCAGCTTGCTCAGCGGACGCGTCTCGCGGATGCGCACCACATCGCCCATTCGCGCCGAACTCTGCTCGTCATGAGCGTAAAACTTCTTCGTCGAGCGCACAATCCGCTTGTACTTGGGATGGGCCTTGCGCATCTCCACCTCGACCACAATGGTCTTCTGCATCTTGGTAGAAACCACCTGGCCAACCTTCTCGTTCCGCCGGGCGCCTGCTGTCGCCGGCGTCTGCACTGCCTCTTGAGTCGCCTTCATTTAGCGGGCTCCCTTCTTGCTGTCCGCGGCCACGCTGGCATCGGCGCCAGCATCCTTATCCGCCCCGCGAATGCCAATCTCGCGCTCGCGGGCCACGGTTTTGATCTGGGCGATCTCCTTGCGCATCTGGCGGAGCTTCTTCACTCCGTCGGTCTGCCCCATTGAGACCTGAAAGCGAAGCCGGAACAGTTGCTCGGAGGTCGTCTTCTCCTGGTGCGCCAGTTCTTCGTCGCTCAAACTACGAATCTTCTCGAGTTCCATGGTGTTTCTCTCTCCGGCGCTCACCAGCCCTTTTGAGGCCGGCAGCGCGTCCTAATCACTCAACCGCGACTTACTTAGCCTTGGCCGCGATCTCGGTCTTTTCCTCGCCCGGCCGCATCACGAACTTGGTCAGCAAAGGCAGCTTATTCGACGCCAGGCGCATGGCCTCTTTCGCGGTCGCCACGTCCACGCCTTCCATCTCGAAGAGGATCTTGCCCGGCCGGACAACCGCAACCCAGTGGTCCAGCGCTCCCTTGCCAGAACCCATGCGGACTTCGGCCGGCTTCTTGGTGATGGGCTTATCCGGAAACAGGCGCAGCCAGATCTTGCCGCCGCGCTTGATGAAACGCGTCATGGCGATACGGCTGGCCTCAATCTGCCGGTCGGTGATGTAGCCGCACTCCATAACGCGCAGACCATATTCACCGAAGGAAATCGTAGACCCGCGCCAGGCCTTGCCGCGCCTCTTGCCCTTCTGCTGCTTGCGAAACTTCACCTTCTTTGGCATCAACATAACGAAAATCCTCGTAAAAGCAGCTGACAGCTCACAGCCAACAGCTAACAGTTTTCTTTCTCTCGGCCATGCAACTGTCAGCTGTTAGCTGTCAGCTGATAGCTGCTCTTAAAACACCGACGTGCCTGCCGGCGCCGGCTGACGCTTCTTGGCCTCGTAAATGTCGCCGCGATAGACCCAGGTCTTGACGCCGATTACGCCGTAGGTGGTGTTGGCCTCGGTGAATCCGTAATCAATGTCGGCCCTGAGCGTGTGCAGCGGCAAACGGCCCTGCAGGTACCACTCCGAGCGGGCGATCTCATTGCCGTTCAGCCGACCCGAGACCCTCACCTTGATTCCCTTGCAGCCAAATCTCAGCGCCGAATCCACGCTCTTGCGCATGGCGCGGCGGAAGCTGACGCGCTTTTCCAGTTGCAGCGCGATCGCTTCGGAGACCAGTTGCGCGTCCAACTCCGGCTTGTTCACCTCGATGATGTCGATGAACACGTCGCGGTTGGTGCGCTTGCCCAGCTCCGTCTTGAGCTTCTCAATCTCCGCGCCCTTGCGGCCGATCACGATGCCCGGCCGGGCGGTGCGGATGAGAAAGCGCAGCTTGTTGCCCGGCCGCTCGATCTCCACCGAGCTGACCCCTGCGGCCTTCAGCTTTTCTTTCAGCTCGGCCCTGAGCTTCACGTCCTCGACCAGCAGCTTGGCGTAGTCGCGCTCGGTAAACCAGCGTGAACGCCACGGTTTGTTCACTCCCAGCCGGAATCCGTAAGGATGGACTTTCTGTCCCATATGCTTTTCCTCAAAACCCTTCAGGCCTACTTGCCGGCCTTTTTCTTGGTTGCCTTGGTTGACTTGACCGCTGTCTTCGGCGCTTCCGTCTTCGCCTTGGTGGCCTTGGGCGCTTCTGCCTTCGCCTTGGTAGTCGCCTTCGGCGCTTCTGCCTTTGCCTTGGTAGCCGTCTTCGTCGCCTTGGCTGCCTTACTAACCTTCTTCGCCGCAGGGCGCGTCTGTCCCGCTGCGGGCGGCTCTTCCACCTTGGTCACCATGCCTTGCGCCGCCACGCGCTCGGCCACTGAAAGAACGATGTGCGTCAGCCTGCGCTGATAGCGGAAGGCGCGGCCCATCGGAGCCGGACGGATGCGCTTCATGCGCGGCCCGTCGTTGGCCAGTGCCAGCTTGACGTAGAGATTGTCCACGTCCAGATCGACGCCCTGTTCACCGGCCACATACTTGGCGTTGTCCACCGCCGATGTCAACAATTTGTGAATCACCGGGGCAATGCGCTTCTTGGTGAAGGCCGCGACGGTGAGCGCCTCCTCAACCCCCCGGCCCTTGATCAGGTCAAGCACCAGCCGTGCCTTTTGCGGCGACACGCGCTGAAACTTGGCCTCGGCCCGGTATTCCCTTGTCTCGACTGCCATTGGTCTGTCCTCAATCTTTACTGACCGTTATCAGCAAACTGACCACTGATCACTGTCCACTGTTCACTGTTTTCCTACCGCGGCTTGGCGGCAGTCTCGGTGGTAGCTGCCTTGCTGCCCCCGGTGTGTCCCTTGAAGATGCGCGTGGGCGAAAACTCGCCCAGCTTGTGACCCACCATGTTCTCGGTCACGTACACCGGAACAAACTTTTTGCCGTTGTGAACCGCGATCGTGTGGCCCACAAACTCGGGAAAGATCGTCGAGCGGCGCGACCAGGTCTTGACTACCTTTTTGTCGTTGGCCTGGTTGAGCGCCTCGATCTTCACGGTCAAGTGCGCATCCACGAATGGGCCCTTCTTTGTCGAACGTGCCATAAAAACAGCTCCTAGCTCTTAGCCTTTGGCTTTTAGCTTTTTCTTTCGCAAGCTAACTGCCTGGCTGTTGCCTGAAATCTTTGTTCCCGCAACCAAATAGCTAGAAGCTAAAAGCTAATAGCTAAAAGCTGCCTTCCTACTTCACCCGGCGGCTGACGATAAACGCGTCGGTCCGCTTGTTGTTGCGTGTCTTGTAGCCCCTGGTCGGCTGGCCCCACGGAGTCACCGGATGACGGCCGCCCGAGGTTTTGCCCTCGCCGCCGCCGTGCGGGTGGTCCACCGGGTTCATGGTCACGCCGCGGTTGGCGGGGCGAATGCCCAGCCAGCGGTTGCGTCCCGCCTTGCCGATGGAGACATTTTCATGATCCGTGTTGCCCACCTGGCCAATGGTCGCCATGCACTCGGCCAGCACCTTGCGAGTCTCGCCCGAGGGCAGCTTGAGCAGGGCGTACTCGCCCTCCTTGGCCACCAACTGCGCCTGCGTTCCGGCCGAACGAGCCATCTGCGCGCCCTTGCCCGGCCTCAGCTCAATCGCATGAACCGTGGTGCCGGAGGGAATATTTTTGAGCGGCAGCGCGTTCCCCACCAGAATGTCGGCCTCGGGACCGGAGCTGACCGTCGCGCCCACCTTCAGGCCAACCGGCTGCAGAATGTAGCGCTTCTCGCCGTCCAGATAATGAATCAGCGCAATGCGGGCCGAGCGGTTCGGATCGTACTCGATGGTCGCCACCTTGCCCGGTACGCCATACTTCTCGCGCTTGAAGTCGATGAGCCGCAATTTCTGTTTATGTCCGCCGCCCTGGTGGCGCATACTCAGTTGACCCGTGTTGCGGCGTCCGCCGGTACGCTGCTTCACTTCCAGAAGCGGCTTGTGCGGCCTGTTTGTCGTCAGGTCGTCGTTGGCCAGCGTGGTCTTGAAGCGCAACGTAGGAGTAATCGGTCTGTATGTCTTGATTGCCATTGTCGTTTGTCCTGGAAAGCCGGTGCCCTATCTCAAGCGCCGCTCTCCCGTTTCTCCGGAACCCATCCGTGACTGCCGGGCTCCGATAATCTTTCCTGATGAGCTTCCAACTTTTAGCTGTTCACTCATTCACTTCTTCACTTGTTCACTCGTTCACTGTTCTTACAGGTTGCTCACGTACTCGGGCATCTTTTCGCCGGCCTTCAGCCGGACATACGCCTTCTTCCAATCCGGTTTGAAGCCGGTGAACTTGCCGCGGCGGCGCTCTTTGCCCAGAACGTTCGTTGTGCGAACCGCGGACACCTTTACCTTGAAAAGAGTTTCAACGGCCTGCTTGACTTCGGTCTTGGTGGCGTCGGGAGCGACATCAAAAACCAGCGTCCCCTCGGTCTCCTTCACTCCCAGCCCCTTTTCGGTAATCAGCGGGCGACGTATTACGGAATAAAGTGTCGGCATCAGGCGGCCTCCTTCTCAGCTGCGATTTTGCGCTTCGACGCGTTTTTTCCCAGCATCTCGGCTATCTGCTCAATGGCGGCCTTGGAAAAGATGGCCCGCTCATAGCGCAGCAGATCGTAGGGATGCACCTCGTTGTTGAGCACCAACTCCACGCCCTTGAGGTTGCGCGCGCCCAATATCAGCGCCGGCGTAAGCGTCTTGCTGTTTTCCACCAGCAGCGCCGTGCGCGTCACGTTCAGCTTGTCAAGCGCCTCACGATACTGCTTGGTCTTGGCATCTTTCAGCTCCAGCGTGTCCACCACCGTCAGCTTGCCGTCGGCCAGCTTGGAGGCCAGCGCCGAGCGCAGCGCGCCCAGCAGCTTTTTGCGCGGAAAGGCGTAATCGTAGCTGCGCGGCTGGGGCCCGTGCACCGTGTAGCCATGACGCCACAGCGGCGAGCGCACTGAACCGATACGTGCCCGTCCCGTGCCCTTCTGCTTCCACAGTTTCTTGCCCGATCCGGCAACCTCGGTGCGGCTCTTGGTCTTGTGCGTGCCCTGGCGCAGAGAAGCGCGGTAGTGTTTCACCGCCTCCCACAGCAGAGCCTCATTCACCTGGTCGGGCGCAAAAAGCGCGTCGGCCAGCTCCAGCGATCCCACCGTTATACCGCTCATATTCAGAACATCAACTTTTGCCATCGTCTTCTTCTTCCGCCGGACTACTCCCCAGCTTCAATCTTTTTGCACCCAACGAGCGCGTACGCCTGGACGGCCAGTCCTATTTCCTCTTGCCGCCAGCCTTCTTCGATGCCTTCAACGGATCAACCGTGCCGGAACCCGCAAAGCCGCGGCGCTCGCGCGGTGGAATCTTCGCCTTGGAGATTAGCACGTAGCCTTCGCGACTTCCCGGCACCGCGCCCTCCACCATCAAAAGGTTTTCTTCCAGGTCGATGCCGCGAATGCGCAGGTTGCGCACCGTTACCTGCTCGGCGCCCATGTGCCCGGGCATGCGCGTTCCTGGGAAGACGCGCGAGGGGTAACTGCTGGCGCCAATCGAGCCCTGGACCTGGAACATGTGACCGTGCGACTTGGGTCCGCCGGCAAACTTGTGACGGCGCACCACGCCGGCAAAGCCCCGGCCCTTGGAGGTGCCGATCACATCCACAAACCGCGCCTCGGAAAAAATGTCCACCCGCACGCTGTCGCCGGCTTTTGCGGCCACAACGCCATCGGCGTCCAGTTCCAGCGCGACTTCCTTGATCACCTTCACCGGCGCCGCACCGGCTCCGGTCTTTTCGAAGTGGCCCTTCTGCGGCTTGGTCACATTCTTGTCCTTGATGAACTCGACCAATCCGATCTGCGCGGCCTCGTAGCCGTCCCTGGCCAGCGTCTTCAATTGCGTAATCACGCAAGGCCCGGCCTGCAGCACCGTAATCGGGTGCACATCGCCCTTTTCGTCGAAGACCTGCGTCATGCCGATCTTTTTTCCCAAAATTGCTGTAACGCCCATGTTTTCCTTTCCTCATCATGCGATGCAAATTTCATCGCACTGCCGGGGCTCTTCCGAGCCTTTGCTGTTAGCTGTCAGCTGATAGCTGTCAGCTATTTTTCAAACGCCTTGATCTCAACATCGACGCCGGCCGGCAAATCGAGCTTCATCAGCGCGTCCACCGTCTGCTGGGTCGGTTCGAGAATGTCGATCAGTCGTTTATGCGTGCGGATCTCGAAGGCCTCGCGCGACTTCTTGTCCACGTGCGGCGAACGCAGCACGCAATACTTGTTCTTGATCGTCGGCAAGGGAATCGGCCCCGCCACCGTTGCCCCGGTGCGCTTGGCCGTCTCCACAATCTCGCCGGTCGAGGTGTCCAGCACGCGATAATCGTATGCCTTCAACCGGATGCGAATCCTTTGTCCTACCATGACTTCCCGTCTTCCCCGCGGACAACTTGTCAGCCGCCCACGCACCTGAATTTTTCGGGATCAGCAATCAGTGCCGACTTGCTCAGGCCGCGTTACTGCTTCAGCCCTGTTCCCTGATCCTCGTTGCTCGCCGCGCCCCGCGTTTCGCCCCAAGGGCGGCCCGCCTGGCGCGACAAGCGCTACTTCACAATCTCGCTTACCGTGCCCGCGCCCACCGTGCGGCCGCCTTCGCGGATCGCAAACCGCAAGCCCTTTTCCAGCGCCACCGGCGTAATCAGCTCTACTTCAAGCTGCACGTTGTCGCCCGGCATCACCATCTCCACGCCCTCAGGCAACTGCGCCACTCCCGTGACATCCGTCGTGCGGAAGTAGAACTGCGGACGGTAGCCCTTGAAGAACGGCGTATGACGACCGCCCTCTTCCTTCGAGAGCACGTACACTTCGCCCTTGAAGACCGTGTGCGGCGTGATCGAGCCCGGCTTGGCCAGAACCATCCCGCGCTCCACATCCTCTTTCGGTGTGCCGCGCAGAAGAATGCCCGCGTTGTCGCCCGCCATGCCCTCGTCCAATTGCTTCTTGAACATTTCCAC
>CABDYB010000049.1_pt1 | contig 29920 bp, 20 predicted proteins | sample 3131861 | NCBI WGS metagenome assembly CABDYB01 (sample SAMEA5534336, study PRJEB31848) | metagenome | biome: tundra; feature: field; material: soil | place: USA | collected 2013-05 | depth 0.15 m | reverse complement strand
AGAAGGGCCGCTTCCGCTACGCTCCAGCGCCCCTTCTCCCCCGCAATCTCAATAACTTGACATCAAACTACTGGCCTACTTTTACTCCGCCCCAGTGGCCTGGTTTTACTCCGCCCTTGACAGTATTCTTGCCTATGCTGGCAATACACGTGACTAGCACGCTATTTGCAGGTATCCTCCGAATGGATTTCAGGCCTTCCAAAGTCAGCATACGCTCGGATGAGAACATGTCGCGTCTTGTCGAAATGTCCGTTGGAGTTACCCACGAATAATCACCGTTCCAGAATCTCTTCACTTCTGTTCGAGGAGTTCCACCAGTTTCGACCCTGCCAAGTTGAGACACCTTTGCGACTGACCACTCCTCTGGAATCACCCCTACTTCGGTCTGTTTGTATCCGGGTTTCATTCCCATATGTAGCCCATTTCTTTAAGATGCTTATCAACACGGTTGGAAAGAGACCGCACATCCTGGGTAAGCGTTGGCAAAGGGATTTCATAACGTTCTGCCAACTGCTTGATACGTCCGGAAAGTGCCTGCGAGATTCGATCGAGCTCCGCCCGTACGACGGCGGCTAGGGTTCCCATCCATTTGTCATCCACGACCAATGCCTTGATTTCCTCCCTGCTCAGTGTTCCGTATTTTGCAGTGACCTTTATGTCTAAAGTCTTTACGGCGGTCTTTAGCGTCCTGTTTACAGTGGCCTCGTTTTCGATCATTAAGGAATATTTCTTCAAGAGTTTCCGTTCATCGCCTGAGTCGGGGTCTACGGAGATTTCCGCGAGTCGCACTTTCAAGCTAGCCCTGTTTACGTTTCCCTTGTCGTTCCTGGCTTCGGCCAGAAGGCCATCTTCACCTCCATATTCTTCGTCGAGATCTTCCATTTGGCGTGCAATCGCATCACGATTAACCTCAAGTTGGTCAATCGCAGCCTGGTCTGCGGCAAAATATCGATTAACAATAAATACGGCAGGAATCAAATCACTGTTCGGCCTTCCATCGACTACTGCCTTCCAGCCCTCCTTGACCAGAAGGTACACGTCATCCTGCATCGTCTCTGCCCAATAATCCATGAGGTGCTGATATACGTCGTACGGATCAATTAATTTAGCTTTATGAAAAGTCGCCAAGAGATCTTCTGCCAACTCGTGAATTAGAACCTTTGGCTTATCACCGACCTTGATTTCCCTTAGAACGGGCGACTGGACCGTTTTCCATTTCTCAAATAATCTTGTTATTGATTTCTGAAAGGACACGAATTCTGGATGCTCGAAAATGGTTTTCGTAATTTCGGATTGCTTCACCTTGAGAGCAGAGTATCCCTTACGATTATACGGTTTGAAAAGTGTGGTGCGCAGATTTGGAAAGACCTGCCAATAGAGATCCAAATCATCAATATCGCGATTAGGAATACCGCCGCGAAGATGGGCATCAATGTCTTGAATATCCTCGGGTTCGCTGCTATCAACATAGCGCGGAAGATTGAGGCTGAAATCGTTTGCTTCAACCTCGGCGAGCGACACCATACGCGAATACTTGGGAATGTCTGTCTGCTTGTTGAATGCATCAACAATCTTATGGAGGTCCATCTCTCTAAGGCGATTCTTGCTGCCATCCTTTAGGAATCCTTTGCTTGCATCGATCATAAAGACGCCTTTTCGAGCTGTCGCATTCTCTTTGTCGAGGACGACAATGCAAGCTTGAATGCCGGTTCCGTAGAAGAGATTTGGCGGGAGGCCGATAATCCCCTTGATGTATCCCCGACGGACGATCTCTCTTCGGATATCCGCTTCAACATTGCCACGGAACAGCACACCATGTGGCATGATGATGGCTCCGTTGCCCCTACTCTTCAGCGAAGCCAATACCTGCAAGAGGAATGCGTAATCCCCATTTTTCTTTGGTGGAACCCCATATGCGAAACGATTGTATGGGTCATTCCCGGTGTTCACTCCGTTCGTCCATGCCTTGTTGGAGAATGGCGGATTGGCGACAACAAAATCGAAGGTTTTGAGCTCCCCCTTGTCAGTGAAGTGAGGACTGGAAAGGGTGTTGCCCTTCCATATATCGGCTGACGGGCAATCGTGAAGGAACATATTCATCTTCGCAATCGCCCAGGTCGCGAGATCGTTCTCTTGTCCGTAGATCGCCAAATCGAGTCCGGCTGCGTGGTGAGCCTCATCGTGGGCTTTCAGCAGAAGCGAGCCGGAGCCGCAAGTCGGGTCATAGATCGTCTGGGTTTCGCTCCTTGCCTCACTGATTCCAATGACCTTCGCCATGATGCGGGAGACCTCTGCCGGGGTATAGAACTGGCCTTTGCTCTTGCCGGACTCAGTGGCAAAATGGCGCATCAGGTATTCATAAGCATCACCGAGGAGATCGTCCCCGTCGGCTCGATTGCCCTTAAAATTGAGTTCCGGTTTGTCGAAGATGCCTACCAAATGGGAGAGGCGATCCACCATATCTTTCCCGCTGCCCAGTTTCGCCGGATCATTAAAATCGGTCTGGTCAATGACGCCCTTGAGGTTGTTGGCCTCTGCGAGCTTGGCGATGATCTTGTTGATCCTGTCCCCGATCTCCTTGTTCCCTTTGAGGGCAACCATGTCGGCGAAGCTACCGCCTTTGGGGACCTCTACCATGGCGTCTTTTTGACCGGCATATTTGTCGGAGACGTACTTTACGAAGAGCAGGACTAAAACGTAGTCCTTGTACTGGCTGGCGTCCATGCCGCCGCGAAGCTCATCGCAGCTCTTCCAAAGCGAACTGTAAAGTTCAGATTTCTTGATGGCCATTTTTTCTTTCGGACACGAGGGTTGATGTGGCGAACTGCGTCGGCGCACTCGCCTGAAATGGTAGCAGCTTCACCTCAGCTTTGCGTTAAGTATAGGCAGAATAACAACTTGAGTAAAGCGGTAGGGTTGAAGCATTCACTTTCCCCGAGGATCGCTTGTCGCCGTCGACACCATTGCTCAGATGTTTCCTGAACTCAAATGGAAGCTGCCGCAGAAACGGCGTCCTTGGCAGCCGGAACGCTACAATGCAGCCATCTTCGATGCCGTTGCGCTGGCTATAACTTGCCGGACGCGATGCGGAGTTTCTGCAAAGCCGCAAGGCGCTAAAGAAATGTAGAGCCCTTTCGTCGGCATCTCGGGTGACGTATAGACCAATGATTGCGTCCGTCACATTCCTTTGAGAGGCCGAAGAAAGGACTTGACACACCCCAGAGCAACACCTCACTTCAAGACGCGGAAATCTTCTTCCGAAGATATGTACATGAATCCTTTTCCGGAGTTTTCCACACCAGATACCTCCCTGACGCCCAATAGTTCGCAGTAAGCAATCTTATGCGTGTGGATAGACACTCAACATCTTCTGGACATCGACCATTTTTGGTTGGGTGCCACGCGTGGTTGCGTACGATCGACCACAAATAGAACCGCAGGGTTCAAGAACGCTTTGCACAATTCGTGTCACGGCGTCCACTAGCTCACATTCTCGAAATCGACAACTACCAACAGGCTTCGATACGATCGTGTCAATTCATCCCCATTGACAATTTCAAGATTCGCGAGAATCTGCACGACGTCGAACGAGGTATTTTCGAACGGCCGCGAACCTTTCTCAACACGACGCATAATCAGTCCTTTACCAAGCTCCCTCATGAACGCCGGATCAGACCGTAACGTTTTCAAGCTGGGCGTTTCGTTGGGGAACGAAGTCGCATCTCTATCTGCAAGGGCAAGTCGAAGCTTTTGCCTCACAGAACGCGAAAGAAGGAGCCATTCCATCAAATCTCTATTTCCTGTCCGTCCCACGAGGCATATAGCATCGTCCTGATCAGCGGTCGACTCTACCAGCAGCGCAGCCTTATTTTCAGCGGTCCGCATAAATATGCGAAGACCAGCTGCATATCTTGTTGGAAGGGCAGCCAGTGTCCCAACGCGACCAAGGCGACCAATGAATGCCTGCTGCAACTCCAGAGCGAAGGGCATTCGCATTATTCGCGCGCGCCGGTATCCCTGAGCGATCCGGTCCGGTAACTCGTTCAGTAGCCATGTCTCGGGTGCAGCAGTATTCCACACTACCGAATACTCCTCAGCGTCTAGGCGCATGATCGGAGTTCGGTATTGCACACTCTTGTCATGTTGCTTCCAGCTGTATTTTGTTGCATCTCCCCTCAAAAGCAATAGGCGGTCCGTCTTACCATGCTGCAAATCGCAGGCCTGCGAAAGAACCACGTATGCGTACTGACTGCCCACTTCCGCGACTGATGCCTGCTCACCCGCCGGGCTATGATTCACAGCAGCTTCCGATCCAGCGGACCCTGCAACAGCGGAGTTTTCAACCGTTGGTTTCATCTTCGGTCCCAAAATCACCTCTCCGAGACGCGGCATTCGATTGTGATCCGCCTTAAGGTATGAGTCGGTTCTAACCTGGTTGTGAAAAAGGGCACCATCCATAATAGTGTTGAGTTCATCGGAGGGTATAAAGTGTGCTGGCGGATAATTGTCCCAATTAATGCTCGTGAGCTTTTGCGCCGCCGCAACAAGCTCTTGATCCCCCTCCAATACGCTGTGTAAATGAAGATCGTAGATGTCAAGAACATAGTCGCCTAACGGCTCACCTTCCGATTCCAGGATCAATGCCTTCACGTTTGCATAGTCGGACAGGTCGAGCGATCTAATACTCTTCATGAAGTGATCTTTGCTGCGGCTGAGTGCGCGTTCCCAAGAAAGCATGCACTGATTGAGAGTCACTGCATCTGTGTGCGAAACTACTAGATCATAGATTCGCTCAGCCACGGCAATTGAGTCCTTCAAATCTGTCTTGCTGATCCACCGGAATTGGCATCCTAGCACCTGTGCATCGTCCCGCAATTGGGGAGCCAACCGCTCAAGTTCCGAACTCTCCGAAAGGAGGATCACGCTTGGAGGGTCGTCGGGTTTCGCTTTGATAAGCTCCTTCATCTTATACGCTGCCCGTTGTATTGCTTCCTTGCGCTCATGAAAGCCCATATATAGGTCGAGGAAAATAACCTGACCGTCTAGCTGCGCTAAGTTGGCTTCCCGACCCACAGAATGGCAAGTCAGTTTGAGTCCATCACGAAGAAGTGACAGAAGGGGTTCAAGAACGGAACACTTTTGGGCTTGTGCCGCGCGATATGCCTCGAATAAGGCATGAGAGGCCGCGATATTATCTCGGAGATCCCAAACAGCACGAACGAACACATCCGTCGTAATGAGTTCCGTAACGCTCTGTTCATCGTACGTGTTCCCAAGAACATTTCTGAGTTGTCCCTCTTCTTCATCAGTGAGGTCGTCGAAGAAAGAATTCCACGGGGCCGCAGAAAGGTCTTCTGCAAATGGACGCGTGTCATATGCATCGTCCATTACAACAGCTACGGACACATTGTTCTTATTGAGGAGTTTCTTCACTTCTTCGATCACTTCGACTCCTGCATTTCTAAAATGAACGTGTTGAGCCGACCGGAGGAGACACTACTGTCAGGTGACAAATACAGAGACGCTCCATTGTGCTCTGCACAATCACGGGCTATGTAAAGCCCCAGTCCTTGTCTGCGTGACTTGCCTTTCGTAGAAAAGAAAGCTTTAAAGACCTCGTCTTGTAAGGAAGCCTGAATACCGGGTCCATTGTCTGAAAACTGCATCAGCATCGGAATCGGTCCGAGAAGAATGGTAATTGAGGGCTTATAGTCAGACTCATCCTGCCTCTTTAGTGCCATCCAATAAATGGAGTTCTGTATGAGATTCTCAAGTATCTGAATAAACATACCCCTGACACCCGTGACCATTACCTTCGACGATGCAGGACTCGTTTTCAAAGACACTCGCACATTATGGCGCTTGAACTGAGCGGCCCTGCCGGCAATTACTTCCTGCACAAGTTCACACAAATCGAAAGTCTCCCTCCTTTGCCTACCGGACACACTCAGCGGGTCAAGTACACGCAATCGTTTGTTCATCGTGATCATTTCGTCTCTGAGGCTCTTGAAAAGTGCAGAGAGTTCCTGCGAGACAAGCTCTGGCTTCGCATTGTTCAGTACTTGAATAGTATGTTCCGTAGATCGGGCAAGCTCATGTGCAACAATTTCTAGCATTAGCCCAATTCCGGCGAGTTGCACCATTCTGTCCCGCTCATCTTCTACCTGCTCTGCCTTCTCCTTCGCTTTCAAGAAATAATCGTTCATTTCTTCAATAATAGACGTGAGTTGATGCAGTACTGGCAACTCTTCGCTGTGCCGTTTCTCGAGAGCCTGAATGGACGTAAGTGCCCTCCCTCGGAGGGTTCTCACTTGTCGTTCGCTCGTCTCATAATCAAGCTCGAACGAGCGATGCTTTCGAATGACCTCGTCGAGAAACTGGCGAAGCCTGCTTTGAATCACGAACTGCATTACTTCCAGCAATACCGACTTCTCGTCACAGTCTTTTAAGCCCTCCCTGTTGGTTTGGTCGATCAAACGGGAATTCCGAATGCGGGAAATCTGAACACGGCCAACAAATTGTTGCTTATTCAATTTATAGCCAGAGGACGCCAGGGCGCGTCTATCAAGAGCAAGCCAATCGTCATCATCATCGCCATACGGAAAGACTCGATAGCCGTCCCGAAATAGCATGATCCCTGACCACTGTTGAAGTAGATTCAGAATCCTCTTTCTGTCACCGAATGCATCCACCGACTTGATCCTTTGTCGGTTATACCAATACAGTTCAAAAGAAAATGGCCCCGCCGTGGTCAATGCACTCGCTGCTATCTCATTATCGGCCCCTCTTGTAATCGACCGTAAGTCGACCTTCTCAAGAAATATGCGACGCTCTTCTGGCGGATTACCTATGCCGAGATCTCCACACCACAGATTGATCTCAAGCGATGGTTTGCCGTCTTTGATCGAATACGTGCCATTAACTCGCGCATGAGCAAGATCGAGCAGAGGCTGCTCCATCCGTGGGATTTCAACTCGGTCATCATTAAAGATGATCTCGATCCTCAGCCTTCTCTTAGTGCGAGCAAAGGGATCTGTTATCCGCGCCAACTGCCAAGTAGCTACCTCTTTAATCGTGTTCAGGGACCAACTTGTGCCTAAGTCAGAAACTCTAATTACGGTGCCTGAGTAGTCGACAGGAAGCTTCTTTTCACCGCGTTGCGGTGCTATCGTCACATCTTCCACCATCTTATCGAGATCTTCGAATTGGCTCCAATCGATGTTGAGAACGTTAAAGTATCTATCCTCAACCGTTGCTGTCGTGATCACAAATTGGGAACCGAGCCGCATCGCGCTAAGTCTGCCAACACCCTTCTCACCAAGGAACGTCGGTTTGGACTCGGCCGACGAGATATTCTCGTCAAGCGTTCGCCGGCGTGAAGGAGTACCGATTACCAAGTAAGAATTGACGAGATCTTCAATCGTCATACCGCATCCGGTATCGCGAACTTCAACCCAATTGTAAAGTCTATATAGTTCTCGGAGGTCATCCGACAGTTGAGCTAATGTTCCAGTCTCATCGATGCGCGCTGTAATATTGCGGCGTACAATCGACGGAGCAGTTGACTGAATCTTTTGGATTATTTGTTGCTTTAATTCACCGAGGGTTCTCTTCTTGGTTTCGGTGGACCAACGCTCCTCCTTTGACAGCCGTAAGGCATCCTCTACGCGCTCCGACAAGTCGATGTAGTCGCTATGCCGAATGGAAATAGAGAATTCAACAGTGACGCCATTCTTAGATTGGGCATCGACTCCGTTCTTGACGAGTTCATATATTGCAACCGCGTCGGAGCTGATGAGCTCTGCACCAAGTTCCAGAATTGTACGAGCCGCAACCTTGAACATCTGTTAAATCTCCTTCCTAGAACCTCCCATCAGCCGTCAACTCATCACTTAATGTAATCACAATTGGCAAATCAAACAGCCGACCGGTTCCTCTTCCTCTTCCGCCATGCCCAAAATGTGAACCAGCTTCTGGTTGCCTGCATTCTGACGCGCTTTGGCGCGCTTGCTCTCCCAGTTCGTGCGAATTTGCTCCATCCGTTCAGGCTGTTCCAGCTCGGCCAAGGATTCATCCCCGTTCCAGAAGAAAGTGTTTCCGTTAATCGAGTTGGGGACTTCGTATGCCTTAGCTTTCTCGTACAAATCAGGATAGACCTCCTTCAATCGAACCCATTCAATCTTCTGCTGATAGAAACAAAAGAAGCATCCGGACCTGGTGCGGCCCCATTCGGTGTATTTCGGTAGTCCCAGCCCTGAATCTTCCAGAATTTGATAGATGTCTGAGAGCACCTTCCCATCATCGCGGAACGGATAGACAGGAATGATATTCTGTTTGTGGCTAATATAACCAATGCGGTCCTCGTCAGCTCGAAGGCCGATATAGTTGTAGACAGTATCGTCGCCTACAAACCTCTCGAACGGTTTCAGCTTCAACATTTTAGTGCACCAACGGCGATGGTTTGACGGAATCATTCCACCGTATATCTTTAGGTAGTTATCAAAGCTGCGGTCAGACGTCGTCCTTTCAATCTTTTTTCCCAGGACCGCTTCGAGACGATGTAGATACTCTATCGTTTCGGGCAACTCTTTATCTGTGTCATGGAAAATGTATTCCATTTGCGGCACACGGTCTCTCATGTATACAGCCAAAGCCGCGCTGTCCTTCCCTCCAGACAGACTCAGAATGTGCCTAGTTTCCGGTGCCATCATCCTTTACCTTTCGTTGCGAATACCTGCCAGAAAGCTTGAGTCAACGCAGCTTCTCCGAGGCCCTTCTCTGATTCCAAGACCTTCATGATTCTTGACTCAAGGTGTTTGACCGCATCTTTCTCTTTATCATCGAAATACACGACACACTCCACCTCAAAACCATCCTGCTGAGTGATTGCCACACGGAATGCCTTTTGTATTGAGGGATGTTTCGAGCGTGAAAACATTAAACTCTCGAGTCGAATGAACGCAATCGAAAGGTGGGCGAGCTCCCTCTCGAAGAGTTCGTGATCTCGATCAAGCCATTTGGACGGTGGTTTGGAGCAGACTAAACTCGCTATGGCTTCAAGCCACTCCACTTCGTGCAAATTCTCGTCCGCGAGTTGAATGCAGAATGCACGAAGCCTCGGTTCGGCAGCTGAAAGCAATAGCAAGCGTGCTCTTTCCTGAAGTCTGGTACGATCCGCGAGTGCATGTTGAGTTCGGAGATTCTTCGCCATCGATAAATCGATCCTGCTAAGAAGCCCTGCATAAGCAGACCGGAGGCATTCTATCGCGGAACGGAGTCCTTGAACGAATTGCTCCATTTGTCCAGCCACTGCAGCTTGCGGATTGATACTGAGCGCTTGAGGCAGTTGTTCGAAAAGCAACATCGCCGGCTCCCGCGCTTCCAGTAAGACTCTCCTAACGTCTATGGCCCGTTGATCGAGATTGATTGTTTTCTGCGTGTACAAAGGAAGGCTGCTCACGAATTGACAGAGAGGCCGTACGATATCGAGAAGTTCAATTCGGCCGCGCTCCGAAATTGGCAATTGGAGGACTTTACTCAGACGTCTATACAGATCAGATCGAACGCCATTCATCTCATAGAACTGGATTTCGAAGGACTCTGGAGCCTTGACAATACGCAAGAAGTCTTCACCTCCTACGGACTTCATGAAAGAGCCGTCCTCATAGAACGCCAAATCCTGCTCTCGAATCTCAGCGAAGATTGAAAGCAAAAGGTACGTCAGACCATCCCGCAGTCCATACGGTGCCCTTCTCAGACGTGCCACTAAATCCGATATCTTGATTCTTTTGCCATGATTCTCCTGCAACATAGTCAGCAAAAAAGTCATAGAGGGGCCAACATTGCACGGGTCATCCTCCGCGCTTGGTTGCTGAAGCCTCCAGTTCCCACCTACAACATGATGGAGACGGGCCTCCAGAAGAACCGAGAGATACATGGACAACTCGGGCGGTGTCTTCTTTTCATCGATCCCGAGCCGCACCACATTCGGATTTGTAAATACAAGATCGATCAGGCGCATCCGCGCCGCAGCTGCCGCGGAGCTTAGTTGGCGCCGATTCACCAATTCGTTCTTAATACGAGGAGCATATGGATACTCTTCATCACATATCGTCGAGATCGTCGCCAACAGTTCCTTGCCGTCTCCGATCTTGAGTGCCTCTCCTCGACGGAACCAGCGCAAATCGGTGGGGCGATCTGCTTGCTGCAAACCTACAAATTCTACCACCGACCTCCTGAGCATCCACTGTGCCGCTGAAAGTTGGCTTGAAACCTCTTTCGCGGCATACCTATCGTGATTCAGCTCAGGTGTGTTAGTCAGAATCCACTGCCAACGCTGTACTTCTTGAACAAAGCCTACCAGCACATTCAAAGGACGAGGGATAGCTACCAAGGTCAGGCTCCCGGCACTCGCTCTCAATCTCTTCACCGTCGACAAAGCCTGTTGGCGATCTTCCTCTGTGTCGCAAAGAACGATGACAATTCGACCATCCGCAGAGTCGTTCTGGTTGCCCAAAGAAGCAATGAGATCCTCATTCGGCACATACTCCACGTTGAAGTGGCGTAGGTTGCCTGTTTGAATGTAATGACGACGTGCAACAATCGGGCGATCCTCGATGTAGCCACGTAAGAGACGCGAGACTTTCGTTACCACCCCGGTTGCAGAGCAAGCATCTTCATAAACCTTTTCAAGGTTTACGCTGGTATATGGCCATAGACAGTACCCAGCCCCCGCATTGCGAAAATAAAGCACGCGCTTTTGTCGCTGAAGCCTCTCAAAACTTGACTTCCACCGCAAAGTATCTTTTGAGCAGGAGCACGCGCTCTTTAAGAGTTGAAGTGTAGGTGGCAATGCTTGGCTGTCCACCAAATTCAAAAGGCCTACCGTCTTCAGGATCTCAAGCTCTCCTGGGTTTTCAACTGGGAAGCTCTCAACGACGGAATCGATCTGATTCCAATGGCTTCGGTAACTTTGAATACCTAGACGATGACCAAAGCAGGTCCGGGTGTAGTCGAAGAGGTCATTGAGGCGGAACCAGCTCCCGTCAGAGAGGGAACGACTCGCGAAAGCTTGCAATCCGAATGGCTCGTTCGACAAGAGAAAGCTGAAGAGGGATCGTTCGTTCTGGCCGAACCTGCTAAAGATTCGAGCCAGAACGGGAATTACGGATGGATGAATTGGATAAAGCCTCTTGGCCAGAGCCAACAGTGCCTTCCGGTTCGCCCCCGCTCCGTACCATCCCAACTCCACCATCCGATCCATTTCTGCTTCTGCGACCAAAACGACACCATCCGGTAGTTTGGATGCTTTGATGCTGAGCGCCTCTGCGACCAAATTGGCCACTTGATCGAGAGGCTGCGAGAAAATCAGCTCATCGAATCGCCCAGCAACTTTCTCCCACTCCCTTTGTGCCGACTGCGTTAAATTCTCGGCGTAGGCATTGAAACCTTGATGCAACAAGCCGACGACATAAATTGGGCGATTGCCGCTGCGCGCTGCTATCTCCGCAAGCGATTGCAACAAGTAAACATCCTGCCTCTCTGGATGCAAGGCTGAGTATTCCAGGGACTTACCCAACTCGTCCAACAGGATTAGTAGTCCAGAGCACTTTCCACTCCGTGCTACATAGTCTGCACCCGAGACAATCGTATTGATCACCTCTTCATTCGGCAGTTCGCCTTCCGAAGAAGTCTGAACCAGCTTCTCAATCGAAGTGAATACGTGCGGAAGTGGCCCGCTCGTCCTGACGCAATGAAGCGCCTTGGAAAGTGAGCGAAGAACCGAAACGGCCAACGGCTCGCGCGCACCGGTGACCAAGACAGGCAGCAGCCGCGCGTTCCTCTGAACGGGTAGTCCAACTTTCAGCTTTGCTGGAAGTTGATGTCTCTTGTCACTAAAGAGATTAGCCAGCAGAAGAGCGAAGGAGGATTTGCCGGAGCCATAATCCCCCGTAATTCTCCAAGCACGTTGCGTAGAATGAGGCTCCAAACCCACTCTCAGCCGGTCCAGCATCTGTCTGACTTGTGGCGTAATGACATATCCTTCGAGTGATGATGCATCCGCAAAATCTCGCTCAAGGTTCACCGATCGCACAAACCGATCCTGAACATTAAATAGATCCGCGATCGTCGTATTACGCATAAGCCATCTCCGCTTGGAACACTGCGGCTAGAGCGTCTTCGCTTCGCATGCCCATCTTTGTCAAATATGAATTTGCGGAAGACTCATGGAAAGTAAGCGTGCCCTTCGAGTCAGAGTCTATCGCCTCCAACCGTTGTCGGATGTCTGCCTCCGGCAATTTGAAAATCTGGCCAACACTACCAACATTCACGGCGATATCCCGAAAAGAAAGCGTCTCTTCATGGAGGGAACGATTTTCCCAATAGTCCCGAATGCAATAACAAAAGAGTTCCGGGCTTACGGAGGGTTTTACGTCTCGGTTAAAGATATAGGACCATTCCGTCTTCCCTGAGTTCGCAAGTCGCTTTTCGCCAGCCCGCCGGATTAGATCCAATTCAACCAAGGGGCTATCCAGGTTATCCTCGCGAACATCGCCTTTGGTGCTGCGTGTTGGTAAATATGTGTGCAGGAATGTATCGAAGTGTTGCTCGACAGTTACGGTCGACAGCTTACGATCCATCCGGGTTGCTTCCTGCAAGAATGCTGCGATCACTTCCGTTCGCGATATCTCAGGGTGTTGCCATCGATTGAACAGGAACTCCCAGGCAAAGAGCGGTTCCCGAGCGTTGGATGCAATCTTCCAATGAACCAGCCAAAGTGTACGAATATCTTCGAGGTAGGGATCAAACCCCGTTTTCTCATCGAGAATCTGCTTACCGAAGCTTGTTGGCACGAGCCCCTGCTTCACTCCATTGGCAACTCCTGAGGCTTGTACCCAGAACCGAATTGACTTCACCATGTTGCGGCCGACACCTAGAAGCACCATTGCATCTTCTTCATTAGAAAAGAGTTGAGGATTGCGATTAAGCTCAAAGAATGCTTTTGGCAGCCATGAGTAACGGACTGCAAATGTCTCGTGTCCAGTAAACCGATATGCCGGCCCAGAGGTTTCCTTTGCGGCCTCGCTCGGACCAGATTCAGCATACTTCGGCATTTTTGCCTGCTTTTTCATATTTACACGCGATTTCATCTTCGATGATTGCCCGACTCACGGTCAACTGTATAGTCTCGATCAGGGCCGGCAATGAACATCATCCATAACTCTTTGATTGTGAAACGAATACGTCCGGGAACTCTTCAGTACGCCGCCGGAAGGAGGAACCTTTCTTCCGTTGTTCCAGCTCCTCCGCTGCACTCGGCTACCCCTACCGAACATTACTAGAGGTCGCCCTTCCTGAAATCAATTCAGTGCGTGGGCGGCGTACACGATGTTGTCAATTGCGCGCTCAGGCATCGAGAAACAACGAGGCCGATACAGAATTCCCGCTTGTGTACCTCGGAGGCTTTCACCGCTACAAAATCGTCTACATTGGATTTCTTAATCGGGAGAAAACTTCTGTAAGCTATTGATAAATATGGTCGGGGAGAGAGGATTTGAACCTCCGACCCCCTGGTCCCGAACCAGGTGCTCTACCAGGCTGAGCCACTCCCCGAACATGGGTTGCAACAGCGTATCTTGGGGGCGCGGCCTGGCGCTTTTGCCCCTTGATTGCGCTTGAATCAGTGTAGCAGAAACCACGGTGTTGCGGGGCGGCCCCTCGCAACAAGCGCATTTTGCAAAAATGGTGTGTTTGCCCGGCTCCAGCAGCCTTAAAACTTATTCATTTCAGAAGAGACTTATTCCACAGAAGGGGTCAACTCAAGGACGGTTTTTGGTTGACAACCGTGGCGTGCTTACTCAAAATGGCTGAAAGTCTCCTTGAAGGCGGATCAGCACCTCCCCCGCTAACAAGTCCTGACAGGAGGTAATGTGAACAAAAGAATCGGTGTATTTGTGTTGACTATTGCGGCGATTCTATCGGCCTGCACTATGGCAGGCAGTGCGCAATCGCTGATGACGCGCCACGTGCGCGATGCAGTTCTCAACGGGCAAGCGCAATTGCTCGGGCGCCTACCCGAAACCCAGCAGATACAGCTGGATATTGTTCTGCCCTTGCGCGACCAGGCCGGCCTGGACCAGTTCCTGATCGATCTCAACAATCCTGCCAGCGCCTCGTACCGGCAATTCCTAACGCCGCAGGAGTTCACCGCGCGGTTTGGCCCCACCCAGGCGGACTATGACGCAGTGGTTGCCTTCGCAAAGGCGAACGGCCTTGCGGTTGTCGGCGGCTCGCGCGATGGGATGGATGTGCAGGTCAAGGGCTCCGTTTCGGCTATCGAGGCGGCCTTCCATATCAACCTGCAAACCTACCAGCATCCCACCGAGGACCGCGTCTTTTATGCCGCGGACCGTGAGCCCACCGTGGATCTTCCCTTCCAACTGTGGCACATCTCCGGATTGGACAACTACTCGATTCCGCATCCCATGCTGGTCAACAGGAATGACTACGCGGCGGCCCATGGCATCGATGCGAAGGAGGCTGTTACCCATGCCACCACCGGAAGCGGCCCTTCGGCTTCGTTTTTGGGCAGCGACATGCGCGCGGCCTACTACGGCGGAACGACCCTGACCGGCGCCGGCCAGAACCTCGGGCTGCTGGAGTATTACGGCACCGACCTTGCCGACCTGACCACCTACTTCACGAACGCCAAGCAGACCAATAGTGTACCAATCACTTTGCTGTCCACCGATGGAACCAGCACAAGTTGCTTGTATGCGAACCGTTGCGACGACACCGAGCAGACCTTGGACATGACCCAGGCCATTGGCATGGCTCCTGGGCTGGCCAGCCTGGTGATGTACGTCGGCTCAACCGATACGGCCATCATCAGCGCCATGACCACCCACAGCCCGCTGCCCACCACCATAGGCTGTTCGTGGGGCTGGACGCCTGCGGATCCAACCACGCTTGACCCCTACTTCCAGAAGATGGCGGCACAGGGACAAAACTTCTTTGCGGCCTCCGGCGACAGCTCAACGTGGTCGAGGAGAGTTGAGGCCTGGCCGGCAGACGACGCATATGTAGTCTCCGTCGGCGGCACGGACTTGATCACCGCCAGCGCGGGCGGCGCCTGGAAGTCGGAAACAGCATGGGTGGACTCGGGCGGCGGCATCTCGCCGGACAAGATCGCGATTCCCGCCTGGCAAAAGCTCTCCGGCGTAATCAATTCGACCAACAAGGGTTCGACCACCTATCGCAACGGCCCGGATGTCTCGGCCAACGCCAACTTCACCTTCTACACCTGCGCCGACCAGAAAGCCTGCCTGGCCAACACCTATGGCGGCACCAGCTTTGCCGCTCCCATGTGGGCCGCCTACATGGCCCTGGTCAATCAGCAGTTGGTAGCCGACGGTTACAAGAGCCTCGGTTTCATCAACCCCTATCTTTATGGGTTTGGCGTCAGTTCCAGCTACGGCACGGACTTCCACGATATCACCAGCGGCAAATCCGGCAGCTATTCGGCCGTAATTGGCTATGATCTGGTGACCGGCTGGGGAAGCCCCAACGGCCAAGGCCTGATCAATGCCTTGGTGACCGAGAAATAACGTCACAAAGGCGCGACTGTGCTCAACAGAAAAGGCCCGGACTCTCCAGTCCGGGCCTTTTCTATTGCGGCAAAATCGCTCTAACTCTTGAGCGCCACGCGGATGTGCAACTCCTTCAACTGCTGCTCGGTAGCCGTGGTGGGCGCATCCACCATCAGGTCGACCGCCTTGGCGGTCTTGGGGAAGGCGATGACCTCCCGCAGGCTGGGCGCTCCGGCCAGCAACATGACGATACGGTCCAGGCCGAGCGCGATGCCGCCGTGGGGCGGCGTGCCGTACTCCAGCGCGTCGAGGAAAAAGCCGAAGCGCGCGCGCGCCTCTTCGTCGGAGATACCGAGCGACTGGAAGATCAGCTGCTGGACATCTTTTCTATGAATGCGGATAGAGCCAGAACCAAGCTCCATGCCGTTCATCGCCAGGTCGTAGCAATTCGCCCGCACACTGGCCGGGTCGGTCAGCAGGTTCTTCATGTCTGCCTCGTAAGGCGCGGTAAACGGATGGTGCGCCGGCATCCACTTAGCGATTGCCGCGTCGTACTCGAACATGGGGAAGTCGGTGACCCAGATCGGCCGGAAAGCGGCCGCGCCATCGACTGCCGCGCCTGCACTCCGCGCGCTGGCGTCCTGGACGGCTTTCTCGGTGACAGCAAAGGCTCTGTGCCTGTCCGCGTATTTTTTCGCCAACTCGGTGCGGAAGTTGCCGGCGGCAGAGTAGACGTTGATCTCGCGCTCGGAGAGGTGGCCGGCAAACTTAGTGTCGCTGGCCTTGACCGGGTGAGCCGGGTCGCCGGCGACAATAATCACAAAGTCGGCCTCGGCCGCGCCCACCAGTTCACGAACTTTGACGGCGGCCTCGGGAAATCCTTTGGCCAACCGCTTGAAGTCGTCAATGAACTTGGCGCCTTTTTTCAAATCAAAGGTCGGGTGGTTGTCCTCGCGCTCTTTGCGGCTCAACTCGCCCACGTTGGGAATGCGCAACGCGACGACCGGCAGCGCGGGATCAATTTGCAGCGTGGCCAGAGCCTCGTCCGTGAAGGCCGGGCGCACATCGGTCAGTCCGGGCAGGCGCAGGTCAGGCTTGTCGCTGCCGAATCGCCGCATTGAATCATCGTAAGTAATGATGGGGAAGGGCGTAGGCAAGCTGACGCCTGCCGCGGCAAAAGCCGCCGCAAGAAACTGCTCGACCACGGCAAAGACCGTCTCCTGGCGCGGAAAGCTCATCTCCAAATCAACCTGGGTAAACTCAAGCTGGCGGTCGGCTCTCAGGTCTTCGTCGCGGAAGCAGCGGGCGATCTGGAAATACTTGTCGAAGCCGGAGATCATGAGAATCTGCTTGAAGATCTGCGGTGACTGCGGCAGCGCGTAAAACTCGCCGGGATGAACGCGACTGGGAACCAGAAAATCTCGCGCACCCTCGGGAGTGGATTTGGTGAGGATAGGCGTTTCAATCTCCAGAAAGCCCTGCTGGCTGAGGTTGTCGCGGATGGCCAGCGTGATGTCGTGGCGCAGGCGGAAGTTGTGTTGCATCTCCGGGCGGCGCAGGTCCACGTAGCGGTACTTGAGGCGAACCTCTTCGTTTTGGATGGCTTCGTCAGAAGGCGAGAAAGGCGCCAGGCGGGTATCGTTCAGGACGAGGATCTGGGTGGCTTCTATCTCGACCTCGCCGGTCGGCATCTTGGGGTTGACGGCATCGGCCGAGCGCAAGCGCACCTTGCCCACCGCGGCTACGACATACTCCGGGCGGACCTGCTCGCCTTTGGCGTGGCCGTCGGGAATCAGTTCCTTGTCCAGCACAATCTGGGCAATGCCCGTGCGATCTCTCAAATCAAGGAAGATCAGGTTGCCGTGATCGCGCCGCCGGTTCACCCAGCCCATCACAACGACCTTCTGGCCGGCGTGCGTGGCGCGCAGCTCGCCGCAATAATGCGTCCGTTCGAGATTTCCTAAAAAATCCAGCACTACTCGCGTCCTTTATTCCCGTGGGGGCTCGGCGAGAAAAACCGCCAGTTCCCCGCGTGGAACCTTGGTCTGTATGCCTGTGGAGAAGTTCTTCACTGTAAGAATACCGGATTTCAGCTCGTCTTCGCCAAGAATGACAATGTGGCGGGCGGTTTTGTCCGCCGCTTCAAAGGATTTTTTCAATCTGAAACTACCCTCGCCCAGTTCAATCCACAGCCCCTGATGGCGCAGTTCGCGGGCCAGGACCAAGGCCGCTGCGTTCAGACCTTCGCCCAGCGGCGCAATGAAAGCCTCGGCTTTTTGCTGTACGGCAGAATTTTCGTTGATCGCGGCGAGCAAAGTCAGCACCAGCCGGTCCTCGCCCATGGCGAAGCCGATGCCCGGAGCCCTCGGTCCGCCGAGCATCTCGCTCAGCCCGTCGTAGCGCCCTCCGCCGAGCAGGGCATTTTGCGCGCCAAGCCCGCCATGGGTGAACTCGAAGGTGGTGCGGGTGTAGTAGTCCAGGCCGCGAACCAGGCGGTGGTTCAGTGTGTAGGGCACGCCGGCTGCGTCCAGAGCCGCTGTGACTGCGGCAAAGTGGACCCGCGAAGCCTCGTCCAGCGAATCGACGATCACCGGCAGCGTGTCGATGATGGGTTGGTCGGCGGGAATCTTGCAGTCCAGCACGCGCAGCGGATTGGTGACGGCGCGACGCTGGCAATCCGCGCACATCTGCCCCACCACCGGAACCAACGCGGCCCGTAGCGTTTCGTTGTACTTGGCGCGGTCGGCGGTCGAGCCTACCGAATTCAGCTCCAGCGTCCAGCCGGTAATGCCCAGCTCGTCCAGCAGAGTGGCCAGCATCTCCAGAATTTCGGCGTCGCGCAGAGGCGATTCGCTGCCCGACGACGGCGGCCCGATGACCTCCGCGCCGATCTGCGAGAACTGGCGGTAGCGCCCCTTCTGCGGCCGCTCGCGGCGGAACTGCGGGCCGATGTAATAGAGCTTTTGCAACTGGCCGCTCTCAAAGAGATTGTGCTCGATGGCTGCGCGCACCACGCCGGCGGTGTTCTCCGGGCGCAGGGTCAGCGACTGCGTCTTCTCCGACTGCGCGCGGGCGCGATCCTCCCACGTGTACATCTCCTTGGAGACGATGTCGGTCTCCTCGCCCACGCTGCGGGCAAAGAGCGAGGTGTCCTCAAAGACAGGGGTGCGAATCTCGCCGAAGTTGTAGCGGGCAAAAACGTCCCGCGCGGTCGCCTCAATGCGGTTCCAAAGCGCGGTCTCCGGCGGCAAGAGGTCGCGTGTGCCGCGTACGGCTTTCAGTGTGGTCATAGCCTCTTTAGTCTAAATGTTCTGAAGAGGCCTTACGCGTTGATCGCCATTCCCTCGACGGCGCCGTAAGCGTCGAGCAGGGACTCGGCCAGAGTGGGGTGCGCGTGGATGGTAAACATCAGCTCCTCAACCGTGCCTTCCAGCTCCAGCACGGAGACCGCCTCGGCGATCAGCTCCGTAGCCTGAGGGCCGAGGATGTGCACGCCGAGAATCTCGCCGTATTTTTGGTCGGCGACCACCTTTACGAAGCCGTCATGAGAGCCCAGGATGGTGGCCTTGGAGTTGCCCGCGAAGGGAAACTTGCCCACCTTCACCTCGTAGCCTTTTTCTTTGGCCTGAGTCTCGGTCAGCCCCACCGACCCGATCTGCGGCTCGGTGTAGGTGCATCCGGGGATGCGGTCGCGGCGCACCGGGCGGAAGGGGCGGCCGGCGATTTTGGCCGCAGCAATCATGCCGCTCATCGCGCCCACATGGGCCAGTTGCGGCAGCCCGGCCACAATATCTCCGATGGCAAAGACGCCCGGCTCGGCGGTCTCCTGAGCCTCGTTGACTTTAATCAGACCGCGATCGAGCTCGACACGCGTCTTCTCCAGGCCAAGATCGCCCGTTCGCCCGGCCCGTCCCACGGCCACCAACACCTTTTCGGCCTCCTTGACCTGCGTCTTGCCGTTGACGTCGGTAAAGGTCACCTTCACTCCGGTTTCAGTCTTCTCGACCTTCTCGACTTTTGCGCCGGTGTTCACGTCGATGCCGCGCTTCTTGAAGAGGCGCGTAATCTCTTTGGAGATTTCTTCGTCCTCCACCGGAACCACGCGCGGCAGAAACTCGACAATCGTCACTTCCGCGCCGAAGGTGCGGAAGAGCGAGGCGAACTCCATGCCTACCGCGCCCGCGCCGATGACGATCAGCGACTTGGGAATCTGCTCCAAGGCCAGGATTTCAATGTTGGTGAGGATGCGGTCATCGGGCGCGAGGCCGGGAAGCATCTTGGCCTCGGAGCCGGTAGCCAGAATCACATTTCTGGCAAGCACTTGAGAATCGCTGGCCCCGCCGCAGGTGGCGACCGTATGCACGCCATCGCGCGCGGAGCCGGTTAGCCGCCCATAGCCCTCGATGCGCGCAATCTTGTGCTTCTTCATCAGGAAGTCGAGGCCTTTGGCGTGCTTGGTGATGATGGAGTTTTTGCGCTGGAGAACCGCGGCCCAGTTGAGCGTAGGCGTGCCGATGCCCTCAATGCCAAACTCGGCGGCGTGCTTCAGGTGGTCCCAGATCTCGGCGTTGAAGAGCAGAGCCTTGGTGGGAATGCAGCCCACGTGCAGGCAGGTTCCGCCCAGTGCGTTGTTTTTTTCGATCAGCGCAACCTTCAGCCCGTACTCTGCCGCGCGAATGGCCGCCGTGTAGCCAGCCGGTCCGCCGCCAATAATCGCCACATCGTAGATTGTCTCTGCCTTTGTCTCTGTCAAGGGGAACTCCATTCCGGGTCACTGCATCTCTGTCGCGAGCGCCGCACGTCACCGTCCAGTCTAATGGATGCGCCGGAGGCTTGCTGCGCTTCTGCACTACTGCGGGCACAAACGCAAAGTGAATTCTTACAGATTTTTCTGAACCAGTTCGGTTGCCGCGCGCAACGTCTCCGGCTCGTCGCCGAAGCCCGTAATCCAGTGCACCTCCGGCTCGCGCCGGAACCAGGTCAACTGCCGCTTGGCGTAGTTGCGATGGCCCTGCTGTGCGGCTTCTATTGCAGCCGCAACACTCAGAGTCCCCGCCAGGACGGCCAGTCCCTGCCGGTACCCCAGCGAGTCGAGCGCCTTCACCGGCCCATAGCGGTCGAACAGGCCGCGAGTCTCTTCGACTAATCCGGCCGCGAAGATAGCCGCCGCCCGCCGGTTGAGCCGGTCGTAAAGCGCCGGTCGCGGGGGGCTGAGGCCGATGCGCAGCAGCCGGAAGCCGGTGAGCGGGTCGCGGGCCATCACCTCGGAAAGCGGCTTGCGCGCCGCCAGGCAGACCTCGATGGCGCGAATCAGCTTGGCTGCATCATTGGAGTGAATACGCGCTGCCGAGGCCGGGTCCAGCCGGCGGAGCAGCCGGTGCAGCCAGGATTCTCCGTGCGTTTCACGGCTCTTTTGCAAACGCAACCGAAGCTCCTGCTGCCGCTCCGGCCCGGCAAAGAGCCCATCCGTCAGCGCGCGCAGGTAAAGCCCGGTTCCGCCGGTCACGATGGGCAGACGGCCCCGCGCGGCAATCTCCCGCAAAGCCGCCCGCGCCTGCCGGCTGTACTCGCCCGCGGTGAAGGGCTGGTCCGGATCGGCCACGTCGATGAGGTGATGCGGCAGCCGCGCCCGTTCTTCTGTTGTCGGTTTAGCTGTGCCTACGTCCATGCCGCGATAGACGGCCACCGAGTCGCAACTAACAATCTCGCCGCCAAAGCGCTCGCCCAGCTCGAGCGATAGCGCTGTCTTGCCGCTGCCCGTCGGCCCCAGCAAGAGAATGACCATGGGCGCTTGGCTCTCGTCCAAAGGGCTGCTCGATGCAGTCGTCCGCGCAGGACTCACGGCCGCCACCATCCTGATGGGAAAATCCACTTGGGATTGGTGCGCAGCAGCCAGAAAAGCAGGATCGCCAAGGCCAGCAGCACCAGCCCAAAGACCTGGTTGCGCCGGAACACTCGCTGCTGTTCCCTGCGCCGCGCCTTCTCGGCAACTTCCTGAAAATACGGCTTGATCCGGGTCTGGACCATAGCGTGGCCCTCCTGCTGACCGGCACGAATGGCGCCGGATCACCACGCATCAGTATAGGTGAGCGGTGTTGGTGTCAGGCCGCAGAAGTAGCCTTAGTCCCCTTCCGGGCGTGGCTGCTGCAGAGCTGGCTCGGGGTGTGGCTGCGGGACAGGGATGGCCCCTGGTTGGGCCGTCTGCTGTTTGAAGCAGGAGCGGCACAACACCGGCCTGCCCTGAGTGGGCTTGAAGGGAACCGTCGTTTCCGCACCGCACTGCGAGCAGTTGGTCCGGGTCTCCGGACGCACCCTGGAGCCCCCGCGAACGCGCTTCGCCTTGCACTGCTTGCAGTGCCGTGGCTCGTTCTTGAACTGCTTGTCGTGGAAAAAAAGCTGCTCGCCGGCAGTAAAGACAAACTCGGCGCCGCAGTCGCTGCACGTCAAAACTCTGTCATTAAATTCCATGGCCGGCTTCCCCAAAGAAGGGAAATTCATAGAAATCGGCCATGAACATAATCAGCTTGCCGGTCCCGTTTCCCTGCTTCGTACTTTGATAACAACCAGGGCCCGGGCCGCAACAAGTGCAGCGGCAAATTGATTGTCTATCCGGTAGAACCGGTAAGACCTGGATACAACCTCCAAGCAACCTGTATACAGGGAGTTGGAGGTCAATTAATAAAACGCGACAGACCGCCCCAGCCTTACCTGGATCTCTGGTTTTCTACCCGCATCTCGATGCGGGAGTCACCGGGGCGGCGTATGCCACGATTGTTATGAAGCTAGTCAGCCTCTTTACGAGCCTTCTTGCGATTCCGCTTGCGCGCTAAAGCCGCTTTTACACGTTTCTTCTCACCGGGCTTCAGGTAGTAGGAGTGACGCTTGACTTCCTTAATGATGTCCTCCTGCTGAACCTTCCGCTTAAACCGGCGCAGCGCATTTTCGAGCGGTTCGCCTTCTTGAACACGAACCTCCGCCAAAAAATTCCACCTCCAAACCCGCCATATGGCATCTCTAATGATACTGGAAAGAATGGACCGCGGGTCAAGCGGAGAGGCTAATCCTGGTAATTTTTATTGGAACCGCGTAATATTGCGCACAAATTGCCCTCCATAGCCCCGCTGATTCCAATTTAGAACGACTTTTTAGCCCAGGCAGGCTGATCCGGCATCCTGGGCGGGCCGGCACCGCCTGTCCTGCCGCGCACCATACCTTAGACTTGACCAGGAGGTCTTGAAACCATGATCCGCAGCTACCAGGGGCGTCTGCCCCTGATCCCCGCTAGTTGCTATGTTGACCTTTCCGCGCAGCTGATCGGCGATGTGACCCTCGGCGAGCACTCTTCAGTTTGGATGAACGCCGTTCTGCGTGGCGACGTTCACTCCATCCGCGTCGGCGCCAACTCCAACGTCCAGGACTGCGCTGTGCTTCACGGTCAGCGCAACCTTTATCCGGTCATTGTGGGCGACTGGGTCACCATCGGCCACAACGCCACCGTCCACGGATGCGTGGTCGAGGACGCGGTTCTCATCGGCATTGGGGCCAGGGTTCTGAATGGCTGCCGCATCGGCGAAGGCTCCATCATCGCCGCCGGCGCCGTGGTTCCCGAGGGAACGCACGTTCCTCCACGCACGCTCTGGGCCGGCGTCCCTGCCCGGCTCCGCCGCGAACTCAGCGACGCCGACCACGCCAAAATTCTCGAATACGCCCAGAACTACCTGGACTATACGGAGATTTACCTCAAGGAGCCTGCCGGCTGAGCGGGCGTGGCATCCAGAGACTACAATTCCGTGGACTGGCTCTCCACCAGCGCCTTGCACTTGGCGATGAATTCGGCCAGCGGAACGGAGCCCTGGTCGCCCTTGCCGCGAGTGCGGACGCTGACCGCGTTGGCTTCCTGTTCCTTGTCGCCGAAGACCAGGATGTAAGGCGTCTTCTGGTTGGCGAAGTCGCGAATCTTGCCGTTCATCTTCTCGTTGCGGACGTCGGTCTCAACGCGCAGGCCCGCGGCTTTCAGTTCGGCCTCGACCTTCTGCGCGTAGGCGTGGTGCCGCTCGCTGATGGGGACCAAGCCGATCTGCACCGGCGCAAGCCACAGCGGGAAGGCTCCGGCATAGTGCTCAATGAGCACGCCGAAGAAGCGCTCGACTGAGCCGAAGATGGCGCGGTGAACCATCACCGGCTGATGACGCTCACCGTCCTCGCCCACGTATTCCAGCTCGAAGCGCGCGGGCAGGTTGAAGTCAAATTGCACCGTGGAAAGCTGCCACAGGCGACCGATTGCATCAACGAGCTTGATGTCGATCTTGGGGCCGTAGAAGGCGGCTTCGCCGGGGATGGTCTTGTAAGCGATGCCTTTCCGGTCAAGAGCCTTTATCAAAGAACTGGTGGCGAGGTTCCAGTTTTCGTCGGAGCCGGCGTAGTGCGCGCGGTCGTTGGGGTCCCAGGTGGAAAGCTCAACCTGGAAGTCGGGAAAGCCGAAGGTCTTCATGACCGCCTCGGCAAAGTCGATGCAGGCCACCACTTCGTCTTCAATCTGGCCGGGGGTGCAGAAGATGTGCGCGTCGTCCTGCGTAAAGCCGCGCACGCGCATCAGGCCGTGCATCGTTCCCGAGCGTTCGTAGCGGTAGACGCAGCCTAACTCGGCCAGCCGAACGGGCAGGTCGCGATAACTGCGCGGTGAGTTCTTGTAAATCAGAATGTGGCCGGGGCAGTTCATCGGCTTCAACCGATACTCGGCATCATCCAGCTCCATCGGGGTGTACATATTGCCCGCGTAAAAACCCTCGTGGCCGCTGATTTTCCACAGTTCGCGGCGCATCACATGCGGGGTAAAAACCAGCGAGTAGCCGCGGCGCAAACATTCCTCGCGCATCCAGTCTTCCATCACCTTGCGCACGATGCCGCCCTTGGGATGCCAGAAGATGAGTCCCGGACCGGCCACTTCCTGAATGCTGAACAGGTCCAGTTGCTTGCCCAGCAGGCGATGGTCGCGCTTGGCCGCTTCTTCCAGGCGGGCAAAGTGCTCGTCCATGGCCTTTTGCGAGAAGAAAGCCGTGCCGTAAACGCGCTGCAACTGCGGATTCTTTTCGTCGCCCAGCCAGTAGGCGCCGGCGAGATTGGTCACCTTGACGGCTTTGACGCGGCCCGTCGAGGGCACGTGCGGCCCGCGGCAAAAGTCCACAAACTTGCCGTTGCGATAAAAGCTGACCTGGTCGCCGGGCGCGGTAAATTTGGTCACGAAGTGAGTCTTCATGAAGTCGCCGTCGCGCTCGAACTCTGTCAGGGCTTGTTCGCGCGGCTCATATTCGTGGACAAATTTCTCGTCGCGCGCAATCACCTCGGCCATCTTCGCGTCAATCCGCGCCAGGTCCTCGGGGACGAAGGGCTTTTCACGATGGAAGTCGTAGAAGAAGCCGGAGTCCGTGGCCGGACCGTGCCCCAGTTTGGTTTCGGGAAACAGTTCCAGCACCGCCGTGGCCAGCACGTGAGCGGCGGAGTGACGCAGCACTTTGAGCGCGTCAGGGTCATTCTCTTTGACCAGCTCCAGGCGCGTATCGGCAGTCAATGGCGTGGCCAGGTCCACCAGGCGCGGGGCGGCCGTGTCTTCGGCGGAATACATCGCCGCCTCTGAGGCATGCTCGTCAGCGGCGGCGCTTTGCTTCACGACAGCGCCAACCGGGGTCAGGCGCGCCGCCACGGAGGCCGCCGCGAGCCGCGGCGAAATCGAGTTGGCAATCTCCAGGGGCGTCGTGCCGGAAGGCACTTCACGAATGGCTCCGTCGGGCAGGTGTACAGCGATGGTCTGTGTGCTCATGGTGGTGAACGTCCTGTTTTCGATTGGGCTCAAAGAATGTCTTGCAACAGTACAGGATAGTTGCCGCGGGCGCTTCAAGTCGAGGAGGGCTTAACGCGCAAAGGAGAAATCAGCGCTGGCAGGGATTTTTGCCGAGTCTTTGTCCCTCAAGCGGAATCCTTTCTCTTGAGGGAGAAGGAAGGCCAAAATGCGCTGGGTTTCATTGGTTTGCTGGATGGGAATTTGTTTTGCGGTGGCGGGCGTGAGCGGCTTATGGACGGCGAGCGAGGTTCCGGGATGGTACCGCACGCTGGCCAGGCCGGTCATCGCTCCTCCAAACTGGGTCTTCGGTCCTGTCTGGACGCTGCTCTATGCGCTGATGGCGATTGCCGCGTGGCAGGTATGGGAGTCGGCCGCCTCGCCATTGCGCACCTGGGGACTGGCTCTGTTTCTCGTCCAACTAATCCTTAACTTTGCCTGGTCGTTGATCTTCTTCCACCAGCACGCCATCGGGGCCGCGTTGGTGGATGTCGTGCTCCTGTGGGTGGCCATCGGGGTCACCACGCTGGTCTTTAGCAGGGTCTCGCCAGCGGCAGCCTAGCTGATGGCGCCCTACTTGGCATGGGTCACCTTTGCCGCCGTTTTGAATGCCGCGTTCTGGCGACTGAACTGAGCAAGCCCGGCCTGCACTGCAACGGCTATGAGCCCTCATAGGATGATCGCTGTGCCTTGTTTCACGCGGTGAATCGACCGCTTCCTTGGGAATCCTCAATCAATGGAGAGGGTCGCCGCAAAAAGCAAACGAGGGATGGGATCGCTCCCAACCCTCGCTTGTGTTTGCTAGATTCTGCCGGAATCTGGCCGGTGGGTTTAGAGCGGCTGCACGTCGGCAGCCTGCCACCCCTTGGGCCCCTTCACCACGTTGAATTGCACGGCTTGACCTTCCTGCAGGCTCTTGAAACCACTGGAGGTGATTGCAGAGTAATGCACGAAGACGTCCTCGCCGTTCTGACGCGAAATGAAGCCAAAACCCTTCGCGTCGTTGAACCACTTCACAGTACCTTGTTCCATAGTGCTCGTATTTCCTGAATTGAATTGCGCTGGATGAATCGGAGCGACTACTGGCAGAATCTTGCTGGTAGGGCGAGTGCTGCTCACGCCCGCTTCGGTCTAACGCTGAAAGCAGTGTAGCATCCCTTTTAAAAAAAATGCGCGAAAAATGTAGCCTTCCGTTACACTTTTCACGTTTTCAATTTTGGAACTTATTGAATTGGAAAGCCTTATCAGCGTACTCTTGTTGTGTTACCGCGAAAGGTTACCATGCCTCACGATCCCGTCCCCGGCCTGTTGTCTGGCGCCACAGAACTGCTGGAAAAGCAATTCGCGGCTTTGCCCGCCTTCGAGTCCGCAGACGATACGTCTGCGATGGTGCGTGTTCTGGAGGATGTGGCGCGCCGGATGGGAGACAACTACCCCTTCTTTCATCCGCTCTATGCTGGCCAGATGCTCAAGCCGCCGCACCCTGTGGCGCGGGCCGCTTATGCGCTGGCCATGAGCATCAACCCCAACAACCACGCGCGCGATGGGGGCTGGGCCAGCTCGGAGATGGAGATTGAGGCCGTCCAAGGAATTGCCGGAATCTTCGGCTGGACGGAATTCCTGGGTCACCTGACCTCCAGCGGCACGCTGGCCAACCTGGAGGCGCTGTGGGTGGCCGGACAACTTGCGCCCGGCAAGCGGATTGTGGGCTCCGAGCAGGCGCACTATACCCACCGGCGCATCTCCGCCGTGCTGAAACTGGAGTATGCGTCGGTTGCCGCCGACCACTACGGACGCATGAACATGGAAGCGCTGGAGACCGAACTGCGCAAAGGCGATGTGGGAACGGTGGTGGTAACGCTGGGCACCACGGCCATCGGCGCGGTGGACCCGCTGGACGAGATTCTCGCGTTGCGTTCGCGCTACAAATTCCGCGTGCACGTGGACGCGGCCTACGGCGGCTACTTCCGGCTCATCTCTCTAGCCGAGCCGGCGCAGCGGGCATTCGCGGTCATCGATCAGGCTGACTCCATCGTGATCGATCCGCACAAGCACGGCCTTCAGCCTTACGGCTGCGGATGCGTGCTCTTTCGCGACCCTGCGGTGGGGCGCTTCTACAAGCACGACTCGCCCTACACCTATTTCACCTCAAAGGAATTGCATCTGGGCGAGATCAGCCTGGAGTGTTCGCGGGCCGGAGCCTCGGCAGTGGCATTGTGGGCCACGCAGCAACTTTTACCGCTTGTGCCGGGAGGCGAGTTTGCCCGTGGCCTTGCTCGCGGCCGCTCCGCCGCTCTGGATCTCGACCGGAGGCTGAGAGAAGACCGGACCGGACGCTTTCAACCGCTTGCAGTTGGAGCGCCGGAGCTCGATATTGTGGTGTGGAAGATGAACGCCAAGACACCGGAACTCCACCCCACGGACAAAGACCTGTCCGTAGGGACACCGGAACTGTCTTCCGAGTTGGCGCAAAGGATTTTTTCCGCCTGCGCCGCGCAGGATTTGCACCTGGCGCTGGTGCAATTGCCGCTGGCATGGTTTGAGCCAGTGTCCGAATCTGAATCAGTAATTGCCGTTGAGACAGTGACGTGCCTGCGCTCGGTGCTGATGAAGCCCGAGCATGAAGCGTGGATGGACAGCATCTGGGAGAGGTTGACTGCGAGCTGCGCTGAGGTGATGGGAGAATATCGCAGTTGATTGAGGATGACTGTGAAAAATTCATTCGCATCCTCAACCCATTGGTAACACTCATCTGGCATGTATTTCTGCGTACAAACATAGGTAATTCGGCGGGTCTCAGAAGCCTTTCTTGCTAAAATCAATAAGAGTTTACCTCGATTACGGCCAGGCAAGATTTCTCACGCCTGGCTGACCATGAAGCATCTTATTCCCCGTGCGTCGCTTCTCAGGTTTGGAGCGCCGTGGAGACACGAAAGTCATGCAAGCCACATCATCCGAACCATTTTCTTGCGAAATCTTTCCCCACTCCGGGCTGGTAGCGTACTTCTCGATGGAGATCGCGATCAACCCAGGCATGCCCACCTACTCCGGCGGCCTGGGCGTTCTTGCCGGGGACACGCTGCGCTCCATGGCCGATCTGGGCGTTCCCCTGGTGGCCTTCTCGCTGGTGCATCGCAAGGGCTACTTCAGGCAGCTTCTGGACAAAAACGGCAAGCAGAGCGAGGACGTTCAGCCGTGGAATCCTGCGGATTTTTGCGTCGAGGAGAAGGCGCGGATTACGGTTTCCATCGAAAATCGCATTGTGACGGTGCGCTGCTGGCGCTATGACATGGTGGGCCGCTACGGGCACATTGTGCCCATCTATCTGCTGGACACGAATCTGGAAGGAAACTCCGGATGGGATCGCGGCCTGACCGATCACCTGTATGGCGGAGACACCAACTACCGCTTGCAGCAGGAGATTGTGCTGGGCATGGGCGGAGTGCGCATGGCGCGCGCGCTGGGCTACCTGGTCAATGTCTACCACATGAACGAGGGCCACGCGGCGTTGCTGACGCTGGCGCTGCTGGAGAGCCAGTTGGGCGGAGGGCCGCAGAGCGCGGCTACGGAAGCCGACATCGAGCAGGTGCGGAAGCTGTGCGTATTCACCACTCACACCCCGGTCCCTGCCGGGCACGACCGCTTCTCCTCCGAGCAGGCCTGTCGCATCCTGGGCAGCGACCGCACGGCGCGCCTGGAACAGATGGGCTGCTTTCGCGATGGAATGCTGAACATGACGCTGCTCGCCCTGCGCTTCTCGCGCTATGTCAACGGCGTGGCCATGAAACACGCCAAGGTCTCAAGCGCGATGTTCCCGGAGTTTCAAATCGACTCGATCACCAATGGCGTGCACGCGCCCACTTGGATTTCAAAGCCTTTCCAGCAGATGCTGGACGAGCACATCCCCGCGTGGCGGCGCGACAATCTCTATCTGCGCAATGCCATCGACCTGCCCGAGGAGGATATTCTCGCGGCTCATGACCAAAACAAGGAGGCGCTGCTCGTCGAAGTGGCCAAGCGCACTGACCTGGTTTTCAATCCCAAGGTGCTCACCCTGGGCTTTGCGCGGCGGGCCGCCACCTACAAGCGAGCTACTCTTTTTTTCCCCAATCCAGGACGCCTTATGGAGATAGCCACCAAGGCCGGCGGCTTGCAGATTATTTTCGCCGGCAAGGCCCATCCCCAGGACGATCCCGGCAAGGAAATGATTCAGCAAGTCATCGCGGATGCAGCCAGGCTGTCGAACAACCTGCTGCGCATCATTTATCTGGAAAACTACGACTGGAATCTGGGCGCATTGCTCACGGCAGGCGTCGATGTCTGGGTGAACACGCCACGCCGACCTTATGAGGCCTCCGGCACCAGCGGCATGAAGGCCGCGCTGAACGGCGTCCCCAGCCTGTCCATTTTGGATGGATGGTGGATCGAGGGCTGCATCGAGGGCTTCACCGGCTGGGCCATCGAAAACGGCGACGACGATCCCACCGAGGCAAAC
>CABDYB010000037.1_pt1 | contig 31010 bp, 18 predicted proteins | sample 3131861 | NCBI WGS metagenome assembly CABDYB01 (sample SAMEA5534336, study PRJEB31848) | metagenome | biome: tundra; feature: field; material: soil | place: USA | collected 2013-05 | depth 0.15 m | reverse complement strand
CCCTTGGCAATCAGCGACGAGGCCAGTTGATACGTCGTGATCCCCGCCGACATCGAGAACCACAGCGCCATGTAGTTGTACGCGCTCCACGTCCGCTGCGCCGGCTCGGTCGGCGCCAGGTCGCGATTCTCCAGCGTTGGATCGTATCTGCTCAAGCCTCCTCCTTCACCTCATCGTTCCCGTGTTTTCCATCAACATGTATTGAAAGATAGGATGCTCTGGCGATGAATCCGGATGAAATAGTATGTTCAGGGAAATTGGATTGACGTGCGAATCAGCAATCGATAGTTCAATCTATCAGGGAATTCTACTCTCGTGCACAAAATATTGGGTGCCCAGGTCCGGATTTTCGGACCCGGGATTGTTTATTTTGTAATCCAGAATAACTAAAAGGTGGAGCAAGAAGCGTCAGGGCACGACTTTAGTCGTGCCGATAAGGATCATAATAACGAGGGGTTTTAACCCCTGAGGGATGTTTTCGGAAACCATCAACCCCGCCAACCCCTCCACATCCTGCCGGTTAATCGCGTCCACAAACGCCCGCGCTACAACTTCTGCCGAATCTCTCATGCCGGTATTGTAACAACGCCCGGAAGGTTATTTCTCGATTAGGAGAGTTGCACTATTATTACGCATGAAGGTAATAGGCATAGTATTCTTCTATTGCTGTAAGAGAACGGGGGTCCCTATTGATCGACTTGGCTGCCCTGACCTCAAAGAGAAATCTAGAGCTCGCATGGCGACGGATCGTGACCGGTAGAAATCTGCAGCACAAGCGTTTTTTTCGGCATCTTTACGGAGGATATGAACTAGGCCTCAAAGAGAACATAAGGTTACTTCATGACAAATTGAGTGGAGATTGGCATGCCACTCCTCCGATTCGCATTTATATTCCAAAATCTTCGGGGCTGTTGCGCCCGATTACGCTGCTGGCCTTAGAGGACCAGATCGTTCTACAGGCGATCGCCAATAGATTAGCAGTACACATACGTGCAAGAAGGCGCAAAGTTGAATTGAAACAGGTTTTTAGCAACTGTCTAGAACATCCCATCAACTCAATTTTCTTCCTACAGGACTGGCGGAAATCTTATCAGGCATTTCAGGGTCAGCTAAAGTCTCATTTGGATTCCGGTAACACATGGATTGCCCATTTCGACTTGGCAGCATTTTATGAAACCATTTCACACCGCGCCATGCGGAGCATCATCGCACCTCGGGGTGGGGACCAGGAGACATGGTCCCGGATAAACAAATGGCTATGCGTTTGGAGTGCTGGGAAGACAGGCGTCCAAGTAGAGCACGGAATTCCTCAGGGTCCGATCGCATCAGACTTCCTAGCAGAAGTGTTCATGCTGCCGATTGATGAGGAAATGAAACGCGAGGGGATCAAGTACATCAGGTACGTGGATGATATTAGTGTCCTCGCAAAGACAGAAAAGGAAGTACGCCGGGCCGCAATTACTCTCGAACTGGCCTGCCGCAAGTGGAGCCTTATACCCCAGAGTTCAAAATTCATTATCCGGCAGGCAAAATCCCTCGAGGATGCTCTTGGGACGTTACCAAGCATCGTTGAATCTGCGAGAGGAGGAGAAGATGAGCCAGAACTTGAACCATCAGATGCCGTAAGAATAATGGGAAAGGCGCTTAAAGGTAGACCACTCAAAGTTGTCGATAAGACTCGTCTTCGCTATGTTCTTTATCGAGCTTCGCCTATAAATAAACTATTGAGATGGTGTTTAGATCTATTACCTCGACACCCCGAACATATTGACGCATTCATGGCTTATCTATCTAACTATTCTCACTCTAACTTCATCATGGACCGCGTCAGCCGGATGTTGAGGGAGGGGGTTCTTTACGAATATGTCGAGGGAGAGCTGTGGCAACTGGCAGCATCAATTGGAAAGACAAAGGATCTGAGGCAATTAAAGAGGTCTTTCAAAAAGCAATACAAGAGAAAGGCTCGTTCAATGCCCTTGGAATGGGGGCTCTTGTCATTCGCTGCTGCAAGCGCCCGAGCGGGAATCTACTCACGATCATCAATGGTCAAAAGGATTATAGCGAGCGATTCATATTTGCAGTCACTCGTGATTCCGTTCTTAGACGAGCGTGAGTTTCAATACCAAGGACTGATCGGAAGGCTATTACGAGGGCCTGAGCCGGAGCCTGGGCTTGTTATTGTGAATAGTCTTCTAGAAAGAAATTTGACACACCGAGCCTTCGGGATGCGGTCAAAACAACTCGCGCCACAAGTTCGGAACGCATTCCAAGGCATTGGATTGCTAACCCCGGGACCTGCGGAAAAATTTGATCAGATCGGGGACATCCTAAGAAATCGATTTGAAATTGATTATTGGCGTAAATGGCGAAAAGTGCTTGGCCGCGAATATGCACATGCCTTGTCACTGCTCCATTCCGTGGATGCGAAATACGCCTCTGATCCATCGGAATGGCTGTCCTGGCAAGACTCATTTAACGACGCATTGTTTAAGGCGATTCAACGCCAGCTAAACCGCCTTAACTTGCCTGGCGCGTGTTCCCTGACAAACAAATTTGGAGAGCTGATTGAGTACGGTGTCCTACTCGACGCCAAGAAGACATTCGCCATGACCTATCCGGGTATTGCTGAGCCATTTCGTAATGCGCACGCCAGACGCAATGCGTTACCAACCAGCCATCCTTATGAAAAAAAGTCGGCAAAACAAACGAAGTTTCTAAAGCCGAAGGAGCGAAATGAATTGGCTCAGGAACTCGAGGCTGCCTATAGTGAAGTCCTTGCTCTACTAGACAGTCATTTGTGATTATTCATAACCAATTAGTACGCGGGTTCTCCCCAGTGGGGAGTCCGCCTTCCACTCCCCAACCCAACCCCCTACAATAAAGACGGGAACTCCCCACGAGGAAAACCATGCCGCTCTCCGGAGAAGCCATTCGCCTGATGAACTACATTGACGACGTTGCCGTAACCCTGCGCCGCATTCTGGCCACCATCCCCACCCTCACCGCCGAGGAGCGCGCCCGCGTCGCCGAGCACCTGCTCAACGCCAAGCCCAACGCTGAGGACGTAGTCCAAGCCCTGTCCGCCCGCTAATCCTATTGCCACCGACCGTCGCCATCATCGGAGCAGGCCCGCTCGGCCGTTGGCTGGCCCTCGCCGCCGCCCGCGCCGGCTTCCGTGTCCTGCTTGAAGACGTGATGCCTGCCAACCTCCACCACGCCCAGGAGGCCCTTCGGGCCGTGCTCGGTCCGGATGCTTTTCGCGAAACCGCGGGAGCGGTGCCCAACGTCGCCTTCGTCTCCACCATCGAAGAAGCCGTCCGCCACGCCGATCTGGTCATCGACTGCGTCCCCGACGAGCTCGAATCCAAGCTGGAAATCCTCTGGCTTCTCGACCGCATGGCCCCGCCGCGCACGGTCCTGGCCACGCCCACCACGCGACTCTCCATCGCCGACCTGGCCAGTTGCACTTACCGCCCAACCAAGTGCATCGCCATCGCCGCCGAAGCCAAATCCCTCACCGGAAAATCCGAGGCCGCCGGAACCAGCCCTGAGATCCTCCTCCGCACCACTCCCCAAACCGCCCCGGAGACCGTAGCCCTCCTCGACCATTTCTGGCGTCAGCTAGGTTTTACCCCAGTCTTCGCCCTCGACCCCATCGAGAATCCGTCCAACTGACCCCTGGTCCCTGAGAGCTTTGCACCATTTCTCATTTTCCGGTGCGCTATAGCTTCACGCTTTACGGAAACCAATGCGCTCTAGCGCACCATTTTCGCACTGCGAATCACTCTCTGCTCTCAGTTTGCGCCCAGCACCTGCTCGTAATATTTCACGTAGTGCGGCACCACCAGCGACGAGCAGAAGCGCTTCCGCGCCGTCGCCCGCCCCGCCTCGCGCATGGCCTCCAGGCGGTCGCGATCCTTCAGCAGGCTCACCGCTCCGGCAGCCATATCCTCCACATTCCCAACGGGATACAGCAACCCCGTCACCCCGTCGTCAATCAGCTCTGTCACCCCGCCCACTCGCGTCGCAATCGACGGAACCTTGCACGCCATGGCCTCCAGCGCCGCCAGCCCAAACGACTCCAGTTCGCTCGGCATCACCATCAAATCGGCCAGCGGAAGCAGCTCGTTCACCCGCTCCTGCTTGCCCATAAAGTGAACCTTTTCATGGATTTGCAAGTCGTGCGCCAACCACTCCGCCGTCGATCGGTCCGGCCCGTCGCCCACCAGAAACAGTTGTGCCGGAAGCTCCCGCGCCACCCGCGCAAACACCTTCACCACGTCCACCACCCGCTTAACCGGCCTGAAATTAGAGAGATGCATCAGAATCGCCTCGTCCGGAGCAGCCAGCTTCCTGCGTGCCTCAGCCCGTGTGGCCTCATCCTTGATGGGCGTGTACTCGTCGCAGTTTACAAAGTTCGGAACCACCTCGATGGGCTTCGTGATGCCGAAGTGCTTAACCGTTTCCTCCTTTAGATAGTTGGAGATACAGGTAACTCCGTCGCTCTCTTGAATGGCATAGCGGGTGATCGGCAGGTAGCTGCGGTCCAGCCCCACCAGAGTAATATCCGTGCCGTGTAGCGTAGTCACAAAGGGCAACCGCCGCCCGCGCGCGGCCAGCATCTGCCGCGCCAGCAACGCGCTCACCGAATGGGGTATGGCGTAGTGCACATGCAGCAGGTCAAGTTCATAGAATTCAGCAACTTCCGCCATCCGCGAGGCCAGCGCCAGGTCGTAGGGCGGGAACTCAAAAAGCGGATAACTGGAGACAGGAACCTCATGATAAAGGATGCCGTTATCCCGTCCGCTCAGCCGAAAAGGCTGTGAATACGAGATGAAATGTACTTCATGTCCCCGCGCCGCCAATTCGATGCCCAGCTCCGTAGCCACCACGCCCGAGCCGCCGTAAGTGGGATAACATGTGATGCCTATGCGCATAAACCCTTCCTATTCAGTAGTTTTTATTCCACAACAAATCCGCAAACGAGATCCGCGCGATGCCAGGAAAATGCTCCAGCGCGCTGAGCGCCTCCCGCTCAGTCTCCCGCGAAGCCAGCAGGCGGGTGTGGGCCTGGGCAAGGTCTGAGTCATTGTAGCCGGGATGCGCGACCAGCTCCCATGTCCCCTCGGGCAGATTCCGGAGAAGGGAACTAACTGTTGTCGAATCAAGGGTTCCCGTCGCCAGCACGCCGAGTGCGCCGTCCGTGGTGGTAAAGCCTTCTTCCGCCACAATGCGCCGGAAAGTTGGCTCAAGCTGCCGCAGCAGCCGCACTTGTGCCCGCCGCAGCCAAGGCGCTCCGTGCGTAGCGCGACAGCTCCAAGCCGGCTCAAAAGGATTGCGCACCGCGCGAATTCCCGCCGCACGCGCTGCGCGCAGCACCGGCCTGAGTACCGCTGGAAACATGTGCGCATGCTTGTGCGAGTCGATGTGCGTAAGCCGCAAGCCCTTTGCATGCAATAAGTTAATCTGCGCAGTTGTCTCGGCTTCAATCTCGGAGTAACGAATGCGCCCGGTAAGCAACAGTTTGAAGAACGCGCCCAGCGTCGGATGAAAGCGGCCTGTGCGCGGGTCTACTAGTGTGGGAAGGTTCTGCGCGCGCAGCACTGGCTCGCCATCCACCAGAACCACGTGACAGCCTACTCCCAGCGAAGGCGTGGCGCGAGCCAGTTCGATGGCCTCATCGGTGGCCGCGGCCCGGGCCATCAGCGAGGCGCTGGTCAGTACTCCGGCCCTGTGCAGTTCGAGGATGGCGCGATTGACCCCGGCGGTCAGTCCAAAATCGTCGGCATTGAGGATGAGACGGCCCACGGGGTGAGTCTATCAACTCGGGGCGCGCCGCTCCAGAAAAAGCGCCGCGGTCGGTGCTCAGGAGAACAGCACCCCCGGCCGATCACAAGCGCGCTGCTATGATGAGAGCAGGCCTCAATGGTCTATCCAGCCCGCGCGGGCGGTTAGCTCAGTTGGTTAGAGCGCCTGCCTTACAAGCAGGAAGTCGGGGGTTCGAGTCCCTCACCGCCCACCATCCACTTGTTTCAGGACATCCCATGACATCCTATAAGCAGTAAATATCTTCTGAAGACACAGGGGATATTGTCTTTTTGTGTCTAGAGGCGTACTGTGGAAGCCAAGGAATGATGGTGGTATTTATGGTGAACATTTCATGGCGAATGGTGGTATTTCACGAATTGGCGAACCTGGAGGGGCTATGGCGCTGACCGACACGGAGATTCGCAAATCTAGGCCAGGAGACAAAGCGTACCGGTTACCCGATAGCAAAGGGCTGTTTCTCTTCATCACCCCGACGGGCGGGAAGCTATGGCGCTGGAAGTACCGGCATAGGGGTATGCAGAAGCTCATGACTTTGGGCAAGTATCCGGACGTGCCACTTGCGCTGGCCAGAGAGCGCCACGCTGAAGCCCGCAGATTGCTGGCTACTGGTGTAGACCCAATGGAGCAACGGAAGGCAGAGAAAACTGCTTTCAAGGCAAAAAACGAAAACTCATTCCAGACCATCGCGGGTCTGTGGTTCGAGCACTGGCGCGTGGAAAAGAGCCGCCAACATGTGGACGCGACACGAAGGCGCATGGCGGCCAACATCCTGCCCCTGTTAGGCTCACGCCCCATCACAGAGATCGAAGCGCCGGAACTGGTGGCCATGGTCAAAGCGATTGAGACTCGCGGCGCATCGGACCTGGCCAAACGAGCCATGGAAAACGCCGGGCAGATATTTCGCTACGCCATTGCCCATGGATATGCGAAACGCAATCCTGCAAGCGAGATTCGTCCTGCCGACATTTTGAAGCCAACCCACAAGACCAACCTTGCCCGGATCGATGCCAAGGAACTGCCCGGCTTGCTGCGGGCAATCGAGGTCTACCAAGGCACACACGTGACCCGTTTAGCAATAAAGTTGATGGCCATGACCTTTGTACGCACCAGCGAACTGATTGGCGCGAAGTGGGGAGAATTTGACATGGAGGCTGCTCGCTGGAACATTCCCGCAGAGCGCATGAAGATGCGCAGCCCGCACATTGTCCCGTTGGCCGCACAGGCAATCGAAGTGCTGGAAATGCTGCGCACGTTGACCGGATCGAGTGAATGGCTCTTCCCCGGTGATCGTAGCTCTTCAAAGTCCATGAGTAACAACACGATTTTGCAAGCATTGAAACGCATGGGCTACAAAGGCCGCATGACCGGCCATGGTTTTCGCAGACTGGCATCCACCATTCTGCATGAGCAGGGCTACACACATGAGCATATCGAGTTACAACTTGCCCACGCGCCGCGTAACGCCGTAAGCGCCGCCTACAATCACGCCCTCTACCTGGAACCACGCGCCAAGATGATGCAGGACTGGGCGGATTTTCTGGAGCGCACCCAACGAGGGGGCAAGGTTCTGCCTTTCCGTGGAACTACGGCCTGAATGATCTTCTTAATCACTAATTATCAGCTAAGCTCTAATGTTCAGTAGTGGTTTGGTTTCCGAGTTGCCGCCAACCCAGGAAGTATTCCATTCCTGGCCCCTACGGCGTTTGTCAGGACCGATATGGGTACCGGCCGATAAAGTAGTCTGAATGAGTATCTTGTCCTGTGTGCGAAAGTTGTACTTGTTGCCACGAAATATGACGGCGTTTTGCCGGTATTCTTGGACCGATTGATCAACTGAATCTGTCCTCGCGGTCAGAGAGGCAGGCTTCCGGGATAGGTTCAGGCGCTTCTCTTATTGCTGAACTGAAGACTCCCTAAGACGCAATACCGAGCATTTTCTCGATTGCCAATCCGGATTGTCCCCAGTCATCGACCCGAACAGCCCATGAGTAGTCCTCTTCAAGCAATATTTCAGGACCGCCGTACCCTCTCATCGCTTCCAGTTCCGCTTTGTTACCGAAGAAATAAAACAAGCTCTCCTGCCTTACCCCAGTTCCTTGAGCCGCTTGCTCAGCTCTAACGATGTGACTTGTTGTTCTAGTTTTATGTTTTTGAAGTGGTGAGATTTGTTTGACCTATATTGCTCAGCGGAGTCGTCAATTTCTGCATCAAAATTTAGCAAAGGAGATGCAATGACCAACAAGGCGAAGCCAGCCCCGAAGTTGAACGACGATCAAGTTTCCGGCGAGATCGTCAACGATTCTCTGGGCACCGTCGATCAGGCTGATACTACTGACACTGACCCTAAAGACGATCCGGAAACTAGGGACAAAGGAGTCGAGGGGGCAAAGAAAAGAACAGAGGATTAAGGCTTCCAACGCTCAATGTGCTGTAGACGTCGATCTGGAAGGTCCTTCTAGCCGTAGCAAAAAAACCTCACACGCTCTCCACTCAACCATGCCTGCCCGGTCATGCTCAGCCGGCAAATCTACTTCGGGCAGGAGGGACTTCTCTGTGCAACAAACCTCCCTGACAGCGCGCCCCCGGCAAGTCAAGCAGGCGCGTCAGGACAATAGCCATCGCCCTGGAAAACCCAGCAATGAATCGAAACGCCGGCAGTCGCCGTAAGGCGCACTCAGTCGACATTCTCCTGCCAACGAAGTGTAAAGGGTCATGGAGATTCACCGCAAGTTAGTCAAGTCCTAAATGTTCTGTAGATTCCCATTCCTCAGGGTAGTTGGTTCTTGTTGGTTGAAGGGCCAGCTTGCGGAGGGCGTAGCCCGGAACAAGCTAGCTCCTCAAGCGGCCTGCGCCTGGTACTCGATTTCGGCCCCTGGTTCCTCCTCCATGCGCAGGTAGATTCTGCCCATCCAGTCCAGATTGGTCTCCATCAGCAGCGCCGTGATCAGCCGCAGGCACGATTGCTCATGGGGAAACACCCGGATCACCCTCGTCCTCCGCTTCAACTCCTGGTTCTGCAGCTCCAGCATATTCGTCGTCCGCATGCGCTTTCGATGCGCCTCCGGCAGCGCGTAGACACCCAGGATCTGTTCGCCGCATTCCTCCAACAGGCGAGCCACCCTGGGAGCCTTTTTCTCCAGTTCTGCGATGGCCACTGCGAGCGCTGCCTTGGCCGCCTCGTGCGTCGCCGCCTCGGTTACCGCCTTCATCAGCCGCAGCACTTGCGGACGCTGTTGCCCTCCGCACAGGCTCAGCGCGTTGCGCACATAATGCACCTGGCAGCGTTGCCACACCGCGCCCTGAAAATGCCTCTCAATGGCCTTCACCATACCGGCGTGATCGTCGCTCACCACATAACGGACGCCACGCAGCCCGCGCTGCTTCAACTCAGCGAACACCGCGCCCCAACTGGCTTCCGACTCCGACTCGGCCGCACACCTCAATTCGGGCTGCTCAACCGGTCAGTGTCATGCCCGGGAAACCTCCGGTCGATTAAGCGCTTGCCCCCTGGCCGCCTAAAGTCACCCAATGACACCACAACCTCAAGACCTCAACAATCTTTCTAAAAAACTTGCATAGAAATCTGATATATCGTATTCTGCAAGATAACTACTTCCAATAGCCCCCCTTGGCAATTGGAACGCCCTACCCAATCCTGGTCAATTTGTCCTACCAGCCCACCCTTTGGAGGTTTTAATGAAGTATATCCAGTCGTTTTGTATCTTTGCTCTGCTGGGCATCTGCGCCCTGGGAGCATGGGCGCAATCCACCGCTACTCTATCCGGAACCGTCACCGATCCCAGTGGCGCAGTAGTGGTTAACGCGCATGTAACGGTGCATAGCCTGGCTACCGGCGCCGACCGTGCCGTCGATACCGACTCGGCCGGCCTGTACGCCGTGCCGTCGCTGCAGCCCGGCGACTATAAAGTCCAGGCCACAGCCGCGGGGTTCAGTTCCTACACCCTTGAAAAAGTCACCTTGGACGTTGCCCGGCAGGTCACGGTCAACGTGCGTCTCGCGGTTGCCTCGGCAGGCGCCACGGTGCAGGTGGAAAGCTCGATTGCCCAAATCGAATCTCAGACGATGACCATCGGTCAGGTCATCGACAATCATTCCGTGCAGGGCCTTCCGCTCAACGGCCGTCACTTCCTCGACCTGACGGTGCTTACGCCGGGAGGCGTGGTGGCGGACACGGCGGGCAGCCTTACCGCGTCCAGCCGCGGCCTCGGCGCCAACTCGTTCATCACGGCAGGCAATCGCGAAGATTCAGTGAACTTCCAGATCAACGGCATCAATCTCAACGATATTAGCCAGAACCAGATCACCTTTCAGCCCTCGATCAGCACCACCTCCGAGTTCAAGATCAATAACTCCACCTTCAGCGCGGAGTACGGCCGCAGTGATGGCTCGATTGTGACCGTCGCCACTCGTTCCGGCACAAACAAGTTCCACGGCGAGGCCTTCGACTACTTCCGCAACGAAGCTCTCGACGCGCGCAACTACTTCAATCGCAGCTTTAGTCCCGCTACCGGACTTTCCCTCGGCTCCGCCGGCGATAAAGCCCCGCTCAAGCGCGACAACTTCGGCGGCTCGGCAGGCGGTCCAATCTGGAGAAACCACACGTTCTTCTACGGGAGTTACGAAGGCCTGCGCCAGCATCAGGGCATCCTGCAAAACAGCACAGTAATCTCGCAAACCAATCAAACGGCCATAGCGGCCAATGCGGCCAATGAACCCGTGGCGGCTGCGTTGGCGGCGCTGATTCCGCTTCCAAATAGCGGAACGAACTATGTCTCGTTCACACCCGGCCCGGTCAACATCGACCAGTACACCGGCGACGTCCTGCATCAGTTCGGCCCCAACGATTCTCTGCACGGCTTCTATGCGTTTCAGAAAGACGTCCGCATCGAGCCTTCCTTGCAGGGCGACACCATTCCCGGCTGGGGAGATCACCGCGCAGCGCATCGCCAGATCGGCACCCTCAGCGAGACCCATATCTTCAGTTCGGCTCTGGTCAATGAAGCGCGTCTCGGCTTCAACCGCATCGCCATTGCCTTCATCCCGGCCAACCTGACCAGCCCCACCAGCGTCGGCCTGGGCGACGGCCTCAGCGGAAATGTTGGCCTGCCCCAGATCACGCTCTCCGATATCGGCCTGGTCTTTGGCGGCCCTTCTGGCTTCCCGCAGGGGCGCGATGACACCGCCGGCGTCTTGTCGGATACGATGACCATGCTCAGAGGTAAGCACACCTTCAAGTTTGGCGGCGAGTTTCGCCGTTACCTGGTGGCCAGCTTTACCGGAAACATAGGCACGCTGACCTTTACGACTTCGACTACGCCGACCAGCTTGTTTCAGACGGACATGGCAACCGTCTTCAGCATCCAGCCGAATTTAGTCTCTAGCCGCGTCTACGCCGACTCGCTGGGAACGTTTGCGCAGGACAATTTCAAAGTCACACCCAGACTTACCCTGGAGTACGGCCTGCGCTTCGAGTGGAATGGAACGCCGGTTGAAGGAGCAAACCGTTTTGTGCTCTTCAATCCCGCCAATCTAACCCTCAACCAGGTGGGGACCAACGGGCTGGCGCACAACGCCGAGTATGGCCAGAACCTCAACTACGAGCCCCGTCTGGGATTTGCTTACGACGTATTCGGCACAGGCAGGACCGTGGTGCGCGCGGGCTATGCTTACCTGGTGGACCAGCCGGTATCGGGTGTAGTGACGGCGCTGGCATCCAATCCACCCTTCAGCACCGCAGTTTCTTATAACAGCGTCGCTATTCCTGTCTCCGCGCTATATGCCGACGCAAAGGCCTCCGGCATCTCGCTCTACGCCGTCAACCCCAGATTCAAGAACGCGTACATCGAGAGTTATAACCTGAACGTGCAGCAGGCGCTGCCCTGGGGTCTCATCTCCTCGCTCGGCTACTACGGGTCGCTAGGACGCCATTTACTCATTGAAACCAACTTGAATCAGGTGGTAGGAGCGACCAGCGCAACGCAGGTACATCCGTTCACAACGCTGTCGACCAATAGCCCCATAGATCCCGGCGGGGCTATCGCTTCCAACATCGGCTACAGGACCAGTATTGGCTTCTCCGACTACAACGCCATGTGGGCTGTGCTCAGCAAGAACACGAACCACGGCCTTCAGTTCAATATGAACTACGAGTGGACCAAGTCGATGGACACCAACTCACTCGGATCGCAGGGTGGCTTGAATCTGCAGGACAGCAACAACCCCAAAGGGAACTATGGACTGTCTGACTTCGACGTGCGCTATCACTACGCCGGAACCGCAATCTACGAACTGCCTTTCAAGAGCAACCGCCTGGTCTCGGGATATCAGCTTTCGACCATCGTCCAATACCAGACCGGCAACCCCGTCAACATCCTTGCCAGCAGCTCCAGTTTCAACGGCGTCACCGGCGTCGTCCGTCCAAACAAGGTTGGGCCCATCACCGTGGCGAAAACGCAGGCGGCTGGCATAACCAACGTCACCTTCATCCAGAGCACCGGCCTGACCTATGGCGGCACTGTCTGCGACATTACGAACTACACCTCAGCCTGCAGCCTGGAGGTTCAGGGCACACAAGTCAGCGCCACCGCAACCACCGCACCCGCTGTTTACACCGGCATCGGAACCATTCAGCGCAATGCTGTCACGGGACCGGGATTTGCGGATGTAGATCTATCAGGAGAAAAAGACACCAAAGTCTTTGGCGGTCTCAACTTCAATCTGCGCGTCGATGCTTTCGACATCCTCAACCACCCCAACTTCGGTCAGCCGTCGGGTAATGTCCAGTCTTCAATCTTCGGTCAGATATCCTCAACCCGCTTCGCCACTAGCGACGGCGGCTCTTCCCGTCAGCTTCAGATCAGCGCCAAGTTCGTTTTCTAGCCGCTGATGCTTTCACAGGCGTGCGTTCTCCGGAATGATCTTCCGGTTGAGCGCACGTTTCTGCCGGAGGTATCCATCACGCTGCGCCTCTTCGCTTGCAAAGTTTAACCGTGAAGCCATTGAATCGAAATCTCGATGTGCTCGTGTGGAAATCCTGAAGATTGCGCTATGTTGAAAATCCCCAAGTATCCCAATCTCGCCGAGCTTGCCTATCTTCATGTCAAGCAACATATCCTCGAGGGTCCTCTCGAAGAAGGCGCTAAGTTGACCGAAGAAGTCCTCGCTGCCCAGCTCGGCATCAGCAAATCGCCGGTGCGCGAGGCGTTGAGCCGCCTGGAGAGCGAAGGCCTGGTTTCGATCGAGTCTCGTCGCGGCGCGTATGTTCGCAGATTCACTCTCCAAGAGGCAAGCGATCTTTACAACCTCCGTGAGCTACTCGAGGTTTACGCCGTCGGCCTTGCGAGGATCACGCCCTCCTTCCTCACAGACCTTGCAGAGAGCATCGATCGCATCATGAGAGACCTCAACGAGAGAAATACGCTGGCCTATATAGAAGAAGATATTCGCTTTCACAACCTTATTGCCGCGGCCACATGCAACCATGAGCTCTGCCGCATACTGGAAAACATCGGCCAAAAGAGTATTCTTTGCAGGTCGAAGACGTCCCGTCTCGCCGCCGCCGCAACCCCCGACTTCCACGGCAGAATCTACTTTGCACTGAAAGAAGGCGATCGCCAACTCGCCCAGCAAGCCATGCGCGAGCACATTCGCTTCTTCCGCGACGCCCTGCTGCGATCTCTGGAAGGGCAAGAACCATGCGACCTCCTCAAAAAGGGGCCGAGCTGGTCACCACTGGCCAGCAGCGTTAACCTTGAACAGTATTGAATGAAACCGGATTTACCGAAGATTCAAAGGAGATTGCCATGCGCCGCCGCACATTTCTCGCCACGCTTCCTCTGGCCGCCGCAGGGTCAGCCGCTTCCGCGCAAATCCAGGGCAGCGATCTGGCCCATGGCGCATTAGGTGAAGGCCATACCTCCGATCTTCCCAGGTTTCAGGCTCCTCATGAGGAGCGATTCACGCGCCCCGACGTTCATGCCGGCGACCGGCCATCGGGAGCCAGCTTTGCTTCACGGTCGGCCGCACTGGGATGCTCGGGAGCCGCGGGCACTGCACATCCGCTGGCCACGCAGGCCGCCATCGAAATGCTCAAGCGCGGCGGCTCGGCCGTTGACGCCGCTATCGCCGCCAACGCTCTGCTCGGATTTGTCGAACCTGTCAGCTGCGGCCTGGGCGGCGACTGCTTCGCCTTCGTCTGGGACCCCAAGTCAGGCAAGCTCGCAGGCATGGCCAGTTCCGGCCGGTCTCCGAAATCGCTTTCCCTGGACACCGTCCGTTCACGCGCGATCAACGGCGTTCTACCCAAGCTCGGCGCCGTCACCGTCTCCACGCCCGGCGCGCTGGATGGCTGGTGGACGTTGCACCAGCGCTACGGCAAGCTCAAGTGGGCCGATCTCTTCGAGCCCGCGATTCATTACTGCCAAGCCGGCGCTCCGGTGCCGCAGATCATCGGCTACTATCTCAAACGCAACATGGCGGCCTTTCTTCGTCCCGGCATGGGCGTTGAAGAAACCGCCAACGCAGTCGCAACCTACACTCCCGGCGGCAAAGCGCCCAACGAATACGACGTTCGCCACAATCCCGATCTCGCCCGCACCTATGGCATGATCGCCGCTGGCGGCCGCGACGCCTTTTACGACGGCCCCATAGCCAAAACCATCGACGCTTACTTCAAGCGCATCGGCGGCTGGCTCTCGCAGGCTGACCTCCGCGAGCACCATGCCGAATGGGTTGAGCCTCTGGTCACCAGCTACCGCGGCGTCGACGTTTATGCCATGGGCGCCAACACCCAGGGCCTCGCGACTCTGCAGATGCTCAACATCATCGAGCAGTTCGACCTGCGCGAATTCGGCTTCCAGTCCGCGCAATCGCTTCACGTGCAGATTGAAGCCAAGCGCCTAGCCTACGAAGACCGAGCCCGCTTCTACGCCGACCCGCACTTTGCAAGCATCCCCATCGACTGGCTGAACTCGAAGGACTACGCCAAGCAGCGCGCACAGCTCATCCGCCCTGACCGCATTCTGGAACCCGTCTATCCAGGCCAGGCGCCCAGCCACGGCGACACCACGTACTTCTCCATGGCCGACAAGGACGGCATGATGGTCTCGATGATTCAATCGAACTTTCGCGGCATGGGTTCGGGCCTAGTTGCCGACGGTCTCGGTTTCATGTTTCAGGATCGCGGCGAGCTTTTCTCCTTGCAGGACGGCCACCCCAACATCTACGCTCCCGGCAAGCGCCCCTTCCAGACCATCATTCCCGGCTTCGCCTCGAAAGACGGCGTGCCCTGGCTCTCTTTCGGCGTGATGGGCGGCGACATGCAACCGCAAGGCCAGGCGCAGATTATTGTTAACCGCGTGGATTACGGACTCGACGTGCAGGCCGCCGGCGACAGCCCGCGCTGGCACCATGAAGGCTCCTCGCAAACGATGGGAGAAGACCCGCCCAACCTTACGCCGCGCGGCCTGCTTCGCCTCGAGTCTGGCGTTCCCACCGACACCCGCAAGGCACTCATCGCCATGGGATGGCCCATGGGCGAGAGCGATGGCGGCTTCGGCCGCTACGAGTGCATCGAGAACCGCCAGCAGGGCGCAGAGCGGGTTTACGCCGCCGCCAGCGAGATGCGCGCCGACGCCGTGGCGCTCGCATACTGACAAACGTTAGGTTCCTATCGGGACTGCCCCGGCAGACGAGGCGGGGTGGAGCCCGGTTCTTTCGGCCGGGGCAGTTTTGATAGGATCGTTTGAACTGAGCCGCTCGCGTTTGCGGCGGATGCCGTCAGACTATGGGGATTGAATCGGTTTTCGCCTGCAATGCGCAGAATAATAAAGAGTTAGAAGTGAGAGGCGAAAAGCGATTCAGGATGCTGTGGCAACCCATGATGTCGGAAGTATCACACGCGCAGCGTCTGCCGCGCCAGCGGCTTAGTGCAAATCGCCAATGCGCTCACGGAGGCAGATTACTCCTCAAAAGTCGGCTAGTCGGAAGTGTTTGCTGGGCGACCCAGAGCCTGCCTTGTCGCCCTGCCGAAAGCCTCCTGAGCGAAACCGGGGTCCCCCGGCTCATGATCTTTGTGCGATGGGGTGGGGAGTTGAAGGACCTGCGTCTGCCTTTCGTCGACGGGAGCCGAGCCGAAGGGGTCGCTGGCCCCATCGCAGGTGGTCGAAGGGGCTAACAACTAGACTAGGTCAAGACTAGGTCGAGTCTTCGAAATATTCTGCAAATAATCCGCCTTAACCTATACATAAACAACAGGATAGTCCTCTTTAGGCGTACACGTGGCGAAAATAGGTCGAAAACTGCCCTCATAGCAGAAATACATGTGCCTATATGCACACGTCACCCGCACTCAAAAGCCAGAAAAAAGCAAATTGAGTGTGCTTCGAACGACACATTGCGACATGAAATGGGGTGTGTGGGCTAAATCATTTCCGTTGCGAAATGGCCGCTCATCATCCAGCCAGCCATGCCAGATCGCTTCTCATACTGGTTCACTTTTGCTCCGCCCTTGACCGTATTTCGTTGAATTCAGAGAGCGGAGTATGGCCCTCCATTTGCAGGCTCCAAGAAATCTGGCCAGCTACCCGGATGGAAAATAACTGCAACAGCGCAACCAACGGCAAGGCATATTTGAGTGCCGCGACTCCAGACCACCAGTGGGCAATGGCCAAGAACAACACGCAGCCCAAGCAACGCCCTGTAAAGAGTCCGATTTCATGATTGAAGAGGTAGGCATATTCACTCCGTCCCTCCAGGCGCGAGACCACATCCACGATCTGGAACTCAATCGGATTATAGGCAAGGTCCAGCAGCGGTTTGGCCAGCGCAAGGCATCCTATAAAAATCAGCACACCCACAGCGTTAAAAAGCAATGTATTGCTGACCGCTCCTATAAGAAACAACACCAGTCCGGCGGCAAAGACGATCCTGCGATGATAAGGTACTGTGAATCGCCCAACAGCATATAGGAGACAGGCGGAGAAGACGCCGCATACGGCCTGAGTTGCACCCAGTGTTCCCTCCTGGCCGACCAGCAGCATGATGAGCATGGCCGGCGCCGTAAGGATGTATCCCTGAGACAGGCCCTTAAGCATCGTCAATTCGAGCATCCGCTTCCATAATGCATGAAACCGGAAGAAGACGAAGTGTGTACGGGCTGGATTGCGGAAGTTGCCCCTTTCGAGCAGAACGGCGGATATAACGGTGAGGCCAAGGACGGCCATCGCGATGATGCGATAGGCGTGGTTGGCGGTTCCATTCAGCCAGCCGTAGTGAGTGGAACCGCTGATGAACCAGCCGATCAGTGCCGGAACTACAACAGCCGCCAAAGTGGCAAAGAACAACTCAACCCCATAGTAGTAGTTGCGATTGTCATCGTTGGTGGTGGCCAATGCCAGAAATTCACGGTTGGCCCAGAAGAGGCCGGTGGCCAGGCCCATTGCCAGACCCGAAGTCACTATGCCAATGGGCGTCAAGATTCCCGATCGCATCAACAGCATCATCGCCATCCCCGACAGCAGCATCCCCGCGGCGTACAAATGCTTCGCCGCGACGCGACCCAGCAGAATGCCGTTCAGATAGAACGCCACGGGCGTGGCTGCATACACCGCCAGCTGATAGGTGACGACCCTGGCGACGGAGTGAGAATTCCGCATTACGTAGGCCGCCACGAAAACATCGATCACCGGCAACACCAGGGCATAGATCATGTTGGACATGATCAAGACCCGCATGGAGCGCGGGCAGCCAAGGAAGACTCCTACCTCGTCGCGCAGGTGGTTCATGGCTTGGTCTCCGGCATCTCGGGATAGCGAATGTCCCCCAGTTGCTCCTCAATGAGTGCGCATCCCTTGTAGTACGGGTAAAAGTCCATCAGAATCAATATATAGGGGATTCCAGCGCGGAAGCGCCGGGCAGGCTGCCGATCCCCTTAAAAATATAATTGACAGAAAAATATTGGAAGAGTAACCTCACTCCGTGGCGCAATCGATTGCGCAGAGCGCCAACTTCCCTACGCGCTCAAAAAGAGCGAACGCTTCCCCCAACCCCATAACCGTTTCTCTAGGAGGTCAAATGCAACTCATTGATTCAACAAATGTTACCAACCAACGTCTGGGAGCCCCAAGGCGTCTGTCAGCCCTGGCCTCGTGGTGGACAGCCGTGCTGCTGCTGCTGGCTTTCTTAGCCGTTCCGGCTCAGGCCCAATACCGCACATCCATTCAGGGTGTTGTGATGGACCCGAATGGGGCCGTCGTTCCGGGCGCTACCCTCACCCTCAAAAACATGGCAACCAACGAAACGGTTGTACGCACAAGCAACGATGCGGGCATCTTTAACTTCAATGCATTGTCTGCCGACCGCTTTACGCTGACTGCCGAAATGCATGGGTTCAAGAAAAAGGTCCTCAGCGACTTGCAGTTGATTCCCGAGCAGCCCAATGCACTGAACATTCAACTGGAGCTTGGTGCCGCGACGGAGACGGTGACCGTGAATGCCTCTTTCGCGCCGGCTATCGATACAGAAACTGCGAATACCGGGCGAACTATTTCGGATGATGAAATCCAGCATATGCCAGCTTTCCAGCGCAACGCGATTGGTCTCATACAGTTGGTTCCCGGTGTTATCTCGGATGGATCGCAGCAGGGCGGCGGCGGCGGTTTTGCGGCGCCCGGGACGCAGTCCGGCGCCAGCCACGGCGGCGGCGGTAACCTTGGATCTGGGAGCAGTATCTTTGCCACGGAAAGCGGCGCCTCGGCGAACACCAACGGCCAGCAGTTTCAAAGCAACGGCTTCACCGTGGACGGTATCAGCACAGTGAGCGCCGTCTGGGGCGGATCGACCATCATTACTCCCAGTCAGGACTCGATCAGCAACGTCAGAGTCGTCTCCAATGCGTATGACTCCGAAAATGGCCGCTTCGCGGGCGCGATGACTGAAATCACCTCGAAGAGTGGAACCAACGATATTCACGGCAGCGTTTTCCTCGAGGTCGTTCGCCCAGGATTGAATGCGTTCCAGCGTTGGAACGGTCCAGGTGCGACGCAAAGGGACACTGACCGTTACAACCAACTCGGCGGCAGCGTTGGCGGGCCGATATGGAAAAACAAGATCTTTGCCTTCTTCAACTACGAGGGTCAAAGCAACAGCTCATCATCAACGGGATCAGGATGGTACACGACCGCGTCGCTTGTGCCGTTGGCTCCTTCCACTAGCATTGCCAAAACCTATCTGACTTTCCCGGAGGCAGCAGTTCTCGGTACGGAGGTTACCACTGCCACCTGCCATGATGCCGGACTCACAGCAGGCACCAACTGCAATAACATCGCGGGAGGGGGCTTGAACATTGGTTCGCCGCTCGTGGCCGCGCTGGGCACGCAGGACCTCACCTATCAAAGCAGCAGCACCCCCGGTGTTGGCAGTGGACTCTCGACCACCGTCGCTGATATCGCACTCTACAACACAAGCAGCCCATTCACGAGTGATTTCAAGCAGTATAATGGGCGCCTCGATGCCGACGTGACCGGTAAAGACCACGCCAGCTTTGCAATTTACTGGGTTCCAGCCACGAAAACAAATTACAACGGCGGACTGGGCTACGACCTTTTCAATCACTCACAGATTAACGAAGCCGTCTCCGTCATCTGGAACCATACCTTCTCTCCGACCTTACTGAATGAAGCCCGCGCCAACGCCGCTGGGTGGCGTTATAACGAATTAGCCAGCAACCCTCAGGCTCCCTTTGGTCTGCCCCAGGATTTTGTCTCCTCAATCGGGAGCATAAACATCGGCAACATGGGTCCAGGTTACCCCGCCCACCTTGACCAATGGACCTTCGGTTACAAAGATGTTGCAACCAAGGTTCTGCATGCACAAACGATGAAGTTCGGCTTCGATTTAACGCGGCTTTACTATTTGAACGCGCCGATCAGCGAGCCGCAATATATCTTCTACAATCTCTGGGACTTCATGAACGACGCCCCGGAGGCGGAAGGTGGCGCTTTTCAAGCAACAACTGGCTTTCCAGGGGGCTACCGCAACGACAACCGTGAGAATATCTTCGGTATCTTCTTCCAGGATGATTGGAAGTTCCGTCCCAACCTGACCTTGAGTGCCGGACTACGCTACTCCTACTTTGGACCGCTCACCGATAAAGACAACAACATGGGAGTGCTTTCCTTCGGCAGCGGCAGCAGCCTCTTGACGGGGATTACGATAAAGACTGGTATTGGCGAATGGAATGCGCAAACGAAGAACTTCGGACCGCAGTTAGGTTTCAATTGGAGTCCGGATTGGTTCAAGAGCAAGCTGGTTGTTCGCGGCGGTTTTGGTTTGAACTATAACCAGGGACAGATCGCAAATTCCAACAATGACGACGGCAACCCGCCCGGAACAAGCTCTATTCCAGGCTCCAGCACCGGCCCCACGAATATCAACCCCAATATTATCTATGCGGTCTCAAGCGGCCCATACAATTACTTCGGTTACCCGGCAAACCACCATGCCATTACGACGTTCAACTCCTCAGGTTTGCCCACAGCAGGCGGTGCCAACCTGGGCGCAATGCCCGGAAACCTGCCCACCGAGTACACTGAACATTACTCGTTGGACATTGAGTACGATCTGGGTCACGCGCTGGTCGCGACTCTAGGATATATGGGCAGCGTCGGCCGCCATCTCCTGTACGACTATGACGCCAATGCTCTCGGAACGATTCAGGGAGCTGCGCTGAATCCTCTTGTCAACAGCATCAACACCTTTGGCAGCGGCGGTTGGTCGAAGAACAACATGATGCTCGCCGGACTCAAGCACCAGTTCTCCCATACCTTCTCTGCTGAAGCGCAGTTCACATGGGGCAAGAGCCTGGATACAAACTCCGGCCCGTACTCTCGAAGTGCGTATTTGTACCATCCCGCATACTCTTACAGCCGGTCGGATTTTGACATCAGCAAAACCTTCAAGGCCTTTGGTGTATGGCAGCCGGTCATCTTTCACGGCAGCCAGAACTGGATGGAAAAGGCAGTCGGTGGATGGTCGCTTAGCGGCATCATGACCTTTCACACAGGCTTTGGATGGACTCCGTCCTATACAGCGCCACACCAGATCTACTGCAATAGCTGCAACTACGGATACCAGAGCCTGCGCCCCAACTATCTTGGTGGAGCCGGCATCAGCACCAGCAACGATGCCTTTAAGACTGGGAGTAACTTCCCGAATTACGGTACTGTCCTTAGTACCGAAACAAGCACAGGCGTGAACAACGATTTATTCTCTAACCCCTTCTTCACAATCGCGAACTACGCCAATGCCATCACGGATAATCCGGGGCAGTCGACAACCAACTTCATTCCTCCGCCGGGAATCGGCCGCAATTCCTTCCCAGGCCCCGGATACAGGGATGTCGATCTCACCATCTCCAAGGCCTTCGGTTTACCCAAGATGCGAGTCCTGGGAGAAAACGCGAAGCTCGAATTCAAGGCGAATATGCTCAATGTCTTCAACCTGTTGAACATCAACCCCAGTAGCATCTCGACCAACATCCAATCTTCGAATCTTGGCCAGGCGTCGAGTGCGCTCGGATCGAGAACCGTCGATATACAAGCTCGCTTCAACTTCTAACTGCGGGTAAGTTATCCAAAAAGAAGGGTGCGCGGCGCACACCCTTCTTTTTTACCTTGTAGTTTTCCTAAAGGTTCATGCCTGCGCAACAAACTAATTGCTCTAATCGTCCGCGCTTCCAGGAAGCAATGCGGAGTGCGTGGAGGCGTGTCCGGTGGACTTGCGCACTACCAGCTTGGGATAGACCGTAATGACAGACGGGTGCGGACGGGGTATCTCGTCCCGGATGAGCCTCAGCAGCGTGCTTGCAGCGGCTTGCCCCATGGCGCGCAAAGGCTGATGAATGGTGGTTAGCGGCGGGTTGTTGGTCGAGGCAACAAGCACGTCGTCAAAGCCCAGCACCGAAACGTCACGGGGCACGCGCAGTCCAAATTTGCGCAGCGCCATGATTGCGCCAATCGCGGTGACGTCGTTGAAGGCGAAGATCGCCGTGAAAGGCTGCTTGGTCTCCAGCAACTTCCGCGTTACTTCAAGGCCCGGTCCGGTGCCGGGCTCCGGACTTTGCAACTGCACCACCAGTTGCGGGTCTACCTCGATGCCCAGCTCCTTGGCCACATCCACAATCGCCCGCCACCGTAGGTCGGTATCCGAGCTGAAGGCCTGCCCTTTGATGAAGGCAATTCGTTTGTGCCCCAGCGTCTGCAGATGCGAGAGCGCCAGGTGCGCTGCCTGCTCGTGGTGCAATTCGATGTTGATTGCCCCCTCATGCCGTTTATGTCCGGAGACGGCGACCAGCGGCACGGGCAGCTCTTCTTTGATGGGCGTATCGACAGCGATAATACCCTCGACGGCGCGAGCCAGCATCATACGCGGATAACCCAGCAGCAGGTCGGCGCGATGGCGATGGCTGACCACAAAATAGAAATAACCGTTCTTCAGAAGCTCGTCCTCAATACCGCTGAGTACCGCAGTCGAGTAACCTTCACTGATCTCCGGAACGATGACGCCGATAGTGTAGGTGCGCTTCTGGCGCAAACTTCGGGCAACGGTATTGGCGGAGTAGCCATATAGCGCCGCGGCGTGAAGCACGCGCTGCTGGGTTTTCTCGGCGATGCGATGCGCGGCGCCCGCGCCGTTGACAATGCGGGAAACCGTGGACTGCGAGAGCTCGAGGATAGCCGCAAGCTCTTTCAGTGTGACCGGCTTGGAGGGACATGTGATCAAGTGGGTGTACTCCAAGGATAGCGCAAAGGGTTGCGCACCCATGAACATTGAGTACTGAGAACTGCTTCGGTCCCAGAATGCGTACCGCAGTCAGGCGCAATCAGTTCATTCCACAAGCCCCATCCCATGGAAACCGGCTCGCTGCATCGCGCTCACGCTCTCAGGGTTGTACATAAATGTACTCCACACCAGCCCGGAGCGCAGATTCTCAGCCATCAATACCGAGATGCCCTGGTCGATCCCCAACACATCCGGGTCATACCAGTTGGCGGCAGGATGGAAGGCGTCCACAAAGCCATAGCGTCCCCAGGCCCGCTTCCCCCATTTCGAGCGCATCGCGCGGAGAACTGAAAGGCACTCGGCAGGCAGGAAGGCCAGTGAGCCGGCTGCGGCCGATGGAACGACCGACCCGTCCAACCGTCCCTGTGCGGGCGGTCCGCCCCAGGCCGTATAACCATGCGCTGAGTCAGAGGCTGTGATGCCCCAGTAATCCTCGCTGTACCACTTGGGGAGCGAGAGGCAGAACGCTTTGTGCGCGCGGGTCGCGGTCACCGAATTTGCAAAGTAACCGGCGTATGCGTCGCGCTTGTCACGAAAGTCATACCACGCCTGCGAGTATTGATGCGTAAACAGAGGGTCGTTGCCGCTGATATAGTCGTACCCTTTGTAATGGATCACAGGACGCGAAAAGTGATTCCAATACTCCGGCGCTACGGCGTGCGTGGGTGAGCCGATGGCCAAAAGATAAATCATCGTCAGCTCGCAATAGGTATTCCAGCGCGAGTGCAGGAATCCCGTCTCCGGTTTCCATCCCATCGAAAACGTCATGCCGCCATTCAGCATCCACGGCCAGTCCACGCGCTCGTATATCTGTTGGGCTAGTGACTGGATTCGCGCATCATCAAAGTACGCTCGCGCAGTCAAAACGCCGCACAGCAGTATTGATGTATCGATCGAGGAAAGCTCCGCTCCATGGAAACGCTTGCCGGTGTCAATATCAGTGAAGTGATAAAAGAAGCCATGCACCTCCGGCAGACTGTTCAGGTGCCACTCCAGCGTTGTCTTCACGCGCTCCACAATCACCGCATGAGGCAGATAGCCGCGACGATCCGCGATACAGAGCGCGGTCAGGCCAAAACCAGCGGAAGCGATGCTGGCGTGGCGTCGCGGGTCGAGAGCACCAGATAGATCGTTGCGCGCCCGGTCGAGAATCTGCCCGGTCTTCGCGCTCGCCTGCTCCCAGAAGAACAGGCATCCCTGCCGTTCCAGGTCGTCCAGAAATGCCTCATCCTCTTTGGACAGTTTCCAAGGTTCGCTAGCGAAAGCAATAACTCCGGGCGCCAGCGCACAACCCGCTGCCGCCGCCATTGTCCTGATCGCCTGCCGCCGGTCCATCATCCGCGCATCGCACCGCCTTGTCATCGAAACTTCTCCATTCCTTGCCTACGAATGCGGAACCTAATGAAATTCCACCAGCTGCATTGCGTTCACAGGCTCTGGATTACTCATAAAAGTTTGCCACACAAGCCCAGAGCGTAGATTCTCCGCCATCAACACCGAAATGCCAAGATCGATTCCCAGACAATCCGTGTTATACCACTTTGGAGAAGAATTGGAATTGAAGGCATCGACAAAGCCATAGCGCCCCCAGGCCTGCGCGCCCCAGTTAGACAGCAAGGCTTCCAGAACCTCAAGGCACTCGTTGGGCAAAAACACCAGCGATCCGGCGGCGGCGCACGGAACGACGGTCCCGTCAATTGGCCCCTGCGCCGGAGGCCCGCCCCAGGCGGTATACCCACCTACATAATCCGAAGAAGTTATGCCCCAGTAATCCTCTGTATACCAATTCGGATAAGTCATAATGCAAAACGTCTCATGGGCCTGTGTCGCGTAAATGGAATTCGTAAAGCAGTTGGCATAGGCATCGGTCTTAGATCGAAAGTCGAACCACGCATGAGACCACTGATGCGTGAACAGCGGATCGCTGTTGCTGCTGATGTAGCTGTAACCTTGGTAGGTGAGAATTGGGCGCGTAAAGTTGGCCCAGTACGAAGGCGCAATGGGATAAGTGGGTGAACCGATAGCCAGCAAGTAAAGTGCCATCAGCTCGCAATAGGTATCATAGCGAGAAGAGGAGAAGCCAAGAGTCGCGGCCGTGGCCGGATACCAGGCCTGTGCAAAGGTTGCTCCGCCATTCAACATCCACGGCCAGTTCACGCGCTCATAAAGTTGCGTGGCTAAGGATGTGATCGTCGCGTCGTTGAAATAGGCGCGCGCCGCGAGAACACCGCACATCAGCCACGCCGTGTCGATAGAGGAAACCTCTGAGCCGGAAAGTGGATTACCGGTGTTCACATCGTTGAAGTAGTAGAAGAATCCGTTTTCATTCTGCATGTTGTTCAGATGAAAACTCAGCGTAGTTTGCACCCGCGCAACAATCTGCGCATGAGTCACGCCGGTCAGGTAGCCGCGCTGGTCGGCAATGCAAAGCGCGGTGAGTCCAAAACCGGTGGCGGCAATGCTGGACTGCGTGGTGGAAGGGTCGATCTCTCCGCTCAGATTGTTGGCCGCATGGTCCAGTATCTGCCCGGTTATGGGGCTGGCCTGTTCCCAGAAGTAGAGGCATCCCTGCCGCTCCAAAGCATCCAGAAAACTCAGGTCGGCTGCGGACGGGTTAAAAGCACCCACAGGCAAAGAGGGAGGCGTGGGCGTAGTGGGAGGTGTCATCGTCTGTCCGCCCCCGCCGCATCCCATTGATGCCGCCATCACGCAACCTGTTGCCGCGGCCATCGACTTGAGCGCCTGGCGCCGGCTCAGCCACGACATCCCGGAAAACGGAGACGGGCACCAAATGCTGCTTCTCCTGGTCATTGACCCCTCCTCTATTTCTTCGGGATATAGACCTGAACCTCGATCACGGCCAGTTCATTCACCGGCAACGCAAGCTTCTGCACGCCTTCTTCCCGCTTTCTTGAATGGCGGTTGGTATGCCGGATTTGGCCCCCCGGCATATTGTGCGAAAGTCAATCGCAGGGGAATCCTGTAGAAAACATCTCAGGAACGCTAAAAGCGCTAGTAGCCAAGCCAGTTTCCAATTAAGCGCAATCGATTGCGTACTGGTAATATCTACCATCCACGCCTTTGCCTGTCAAGACAGAATCGCGCTATATTCCCCTATTGAAAATATAACGCGCTGCTTTCTCGATCAAGCTAAGCGATTGCTGGGCGAAGTCTTCCAATTTGACCAATGATGATTGCAGGTGTTAAAAAATATTCAAAGCGCAAACGATTGCGCTACCGTCATTAACCTCCTGCACCAGACCATCACGAAGACCGTTTGCCCGCCGGAATTGCACGAGCACCATCGTATTTTTTAGGCACTGTACGCCAGCTTGCAAGTGGTGCACGTTCCACAGATCATGCCGCGGAGAAATTTTGTGTTGCGAATGAATTCGATAGGTTGCAATGCTGTTGATATCGACATCATGATCATCGCTGGTCTCAGGGTGTATTCTCGCATCCGCTCCGTCCTCGCTGGCGCCACGCTCTGCTTGGCTTTGGCTGGATTGGAACCGTATGCCGCGGCACAAGCAGTCGCGCCTGCCTCTACGCAAAATGCGAATCGAGTTGAGCATCCATCCAACGTCCAGCTCGCCGATCCAAAGATCGAGACTCGCGTGGAGCATCTGCTTCGCCAGATGACGCTCGAAGAAAAGATTGGGCAGCTCGTTCAATACAACGATACCGGCAATGCCTCTGCCTTACACGTGAGCGGAGCGCCGCCGGCTGCCGATAGGCCAGGCGCAATGGACGTCCTGAATCCTGTCTCCGCCAATCATGTGAATGCCATGCAACTGGCTGCCACAGGTCGGCTTGGATCGATGCTCAACACTGTTGGCACGGAGCGCACCAACACTTTTCAGCATCTGGCGATAGACCAGAGCCGTTTGCACATTCCCCTGCTCTTCGGCGCGGACGTTATTCACGGTTTTCGCACGATCTATCCAGTGCCCCTGGGTTTGGCAGCGAGCTTCGATCCGGAGCTTGTCGTCGCCGTCTCCCACATGGCTGCCGAAGAGGCTTCCACTGCGGGCATACGCTGGTTTTACTCTCCCATGGTTGACATCAGCCGCGATCCTCGCTGGGGCCGATCCGTGGAAGGCGCCGGTGAAGACCCTTATCTGGGCGCAGCCATAGCACGTGCCTATATCCGCGGGTACCAAGGTGATGATCTTTCGAAGCCGGGCAGCGTCGCCGCTTCGGTCAAGCATTTCGCCGCCTATGGCGCTGCCGAGTCTGGCCGAGAATACAACAGCACAGACATGTCCGAGATCACGCTCCGCCAGGTCTACCTGCCTCCCTACCGGGCCGCTGTCGATGCGGGCGCCGCCACCGTCATGAGCGCCTTCAACTCCCTCAATGGCGTACCTGCAAGCGCCAATTCATTCCTTCTGAATAAGATTCTGCGCGGGGAGTGGGGCTTCAATGGGTTTGTTGTCAGCGACTACACTGCCGTGATGGAGTTGATCCACCACGGCATTGCACTCGATCCAGCAACTGCAACGCGCAAGGCCATCACCTCTGGCGTTGATGTCGACATGATGTCGCACTTCTACGACACCCAGTTGCCTGGGCTCATACGCTCCGGCGAGGTTCCAATGGATGTAGTCGATGAGGCGGTGCGGCGTGTGCTCCGTGTAAAGTTCGCCACCGGGCTCTTTGAACATCCCTACGCCGAAGGCGTGGAGGTCACGGCTGCTGTCGCCGGGCACCGGCCGCTGGTCCGCAAAGCGGCGGAAGAGTCTTTCGTCCTGCTAAAGAACGACAAACTCGTTGGCGGCACGCCGCTGCTTCCTCTTTCGCCTGCAAGCAAACGGGTCGCTCTCATCGGACCTCTTGCCGACGACGCAAGAGAGATGGTAGGAGGCTGGAGTGGCGCCGGTAAAGATAGCGACAGCATCACCCTCAGGCAGGCGCTGGCAGAGCGCGTCCAACAATTGGGTGGCACTCTGCTCTACGCCAAGGGAACCAAAATCGACGATGATTCGCAAACTGGTTTCCCTGAGGCCATCAAGGCCGCGCAGGAGGCTGATGTCGTTCTGCTCGCGCTGGGAGAATCCGGCCGCATGAGTGGCGAAGGAGGCTCCCGCGCCAACCTCAATTTGCCCGGCAACCAGCAGCAGCTTATGGAAGAGGTAGTCGCTACCGGAAAGCCGGTTGTGTTGCTCATCTTTTCCGGCCGGCCCCTGGTCCTCGACTGGGCTGCTAAACATATTCCCGCAATCATGGAGGCCTGGTTTCCCGGAACTGAGGCCGGGCACGCCTTGGCCAACGTCCTATACGGAGATGTGTCGCCCAGCGGCAAGCTGCCCATGAGCTTTCCTCGCACTGTCGGCCAGGAGCCGCTCTACTACAACCAGTTTCCAACCGGCCGACCGCCCGCAGGGATCGATCTCTCACAGCCGCCATCCGGCGAGACGCGCTTTGTCTCGCGCTACATCGATGTGCCCAACAGCGCGCTCTTCCCCTTCGGCTACGGACTCTCCTACTCCAGCTTCTCCTACCAGGACGTCAAGGTGTCAAAGAGCAGCATTCCGCTGCTGCAGGCCCTCGCGAACCGAAGTACGCCTCTCCTTGAAGCGACGGCAACCGTGACCAATACCGGTGAGCATACGGCCACCGAGGTAGTCCAATGCTACGTGCGCAATCTTGGTGCAAGTATCGAGCAGCCGGTACGAAGCCTCAACGGATTCGAGCGAGTCTCTCTAGCTCCAGGCGAATCGAGACAAGTCATCTTCCATCTGGGCTTCAACGAACTCTCTTTCTTCAATCTGGAGAGTTCTCCAACGATCGAAGCCACCCATTACACGGTCTGGATCGGAGGCAGTTCGTTGGCCAACCAGGAAGCTTCTTTCGTGGTGGTCTCTCCCACACCCGGTGGTGATTCGCGCTAATCCGCCCCAAGTCATCGCATTGCGGCAAGCGTTAGATTACTTCCCTGGAGCGGACCCATAATTTCTGTACCCCGGTACCGATGTGTTACTCAAGGATAGTCGGCTACTCGGAAATAATCTAGGATCAGTCCCCACAAACGGGCATTGCACCAGAATTAATTCTGGATTTATGCAAAATCCCCAATGCACTCGTCGAGCAACCCAGTCATAGAAATCTAGGATTTCCGCGTTCTGGGCGTATGGCCGGCCACTCGTCCCCAACCTGGTTTTACTCCCTCGAGTCCCTGGCCGCCCCGGCTACCGAGACTGCTCCGGATGGGGCGGCCTCCCGTTCCAGCGATGCGCCCGGGATTGTGAGACGCTGAATGATAATGTGGGAACGATGCCACTTGACTGGAGTTGCGGGGCCCTTGCGGAAGGTCTGCGATGCTACAAGAACGAGGAGTTTTTCCTCGCTCACGAGCACTGGGAAGGTATCTGGCTGAAGTGTGAGGAGCCAGAGAAGACGTTTTTACAGGCTTTGATTCAAATTGCGGCAGCGTTTCACCACCTTCAGCGGAAGAACTTTAGAGGCACCGCATCGCTGCTGCGCGCAGCATTGCGCCGGCTTGATTCATTTCCCGCTGCTTATGGAGGTATAGCAGTCGAGGCCCTTCGCGAAAGCGTTCGAGCTTGGCTACAGGCGCTCGATCGAGAAGGGCCATCTCCACAACTTCCTATTCCGCAGCTTCGATGAGGTCTAAATATGAACGTGAATCTCGGGCGTAGATGGCCGGACTTTCCCCGAGTTTCGGGCGAATTACCGGTTACTCTTCCCCGACCCGGCCTGCGGCCGGTCTCGAATTCTCTCCGAGACGAATATCTGGGAAAGGGAAGAGTGGGCGACTACGCAACCGGAGCTCCGACGGTATATGCTTCGTGCCAGGATTGAGAAGAAAAGGTGCGGTTGCAGGTCGGTTTGTCGTCGAGAATTACCAGATGAAGGGGAGACGAGGATTTATGCGAATTCTCGGGTTGGTGCTCATTTTCGTTGGAGCGGGGTTCGGATTGGCCGGATGCTTCTTCGGTTGTGCGTCTTGGGTTGGATTGAATGATCGCTCTGTTCCCATGTGGTTATTGTGTGAACTCTTCGCCGGCATCCTGCTATTACTCGGCCTTGTGGTCCAATTCTCTCGCGCTGCTCAATGAAGCCCTGTATGATTAGTGCATCGCGGACGTATTACCGGCCACACATCCAAAAACCTCTCAATTGCTTTCCCGAGCCTGATCCCCGTGCAAGGATAGGTTTCTTTAGACAGTAGTTCAGCGATTTTCTCGCCGTTTTTGTTACGCTGCAAGCTGTTCTGCAAATACTGAGAGAGACCTCTTGGGAGCTGATTGGATCGTAGTATGGTTGTACTCCCAAAGCGTCCGGTAGATCTCCGCCACGAGCTCCCCGGCGTTCTATGTCGACCTTCATCTGAACGCGGCATTTACCCACACGTGACGGGAGGGCAACGATGGTCATGGAAGCAAATACTCCTCCTGATTTTGCGCTGAAGACGGACAGGGATGACCTCGACCTTCCTACCGAGCAGGTCGTGGTAGCTTACCACGAGAGAACGAAGCACCACTACCACCGCTATGCCGCCGCGCTTGGATACATGGATTGGGCTAAGCAGCCAGATCCGTTTCGTCGTTACGACGGAGCGCCGCTGGTTCGCCTTCCTTTCCCCGAGGAGGGGCGGGCGCTTCCATTCTGGCAGCTCTATGTCGCGGACAACGTGGTGCCGGCTCCGCTTTCGGTGGACTCCATCTCACTCTTCTTGCGATACGCACTCTCGCTCACAGCCTGGAAACAGTTCGAGGGAACCACATGGCCTCTGCGTGCCAATCCGTCTAGCGGGAACCTCCACCCGACGGAGGGATACGTGCTCTTGCCGTCTTTGGACGCTATCCACAACCGTCCCGGTGTATACCACTATGCATCGAAGGCACACGGTCTCGAGCTTCGAGCGGACTTTGATCCCTTGGTTTGGGCGGCCTTGACGGCAGCGTTTCCTGAGGTTTCATTCCTTGTGGGGCTGTCGTCCATTTTTTGGCGGGAGGCCTGGAAGTATGGCGAGCGTGCGTTCAGGTACTGCCAACACGATGTCGGCCATGCGCTAGGGACGATGCGATTCGCGGCGGCAGCCCTCGGGTGGAAAATCCGCTTCCTCGACCGTGTGGGTAGCGCTGCCGTGGCCCAACTTCTCGGACTCGACCGCGAGGCCGACTACACCGGCGCAGAGCGGGAGCATCCCGAACTCGTGGCGCTTGTGGTCAGGGAGAAATGGGCCAGCGACCGGGGCCTCTGCCTGTCCAAAGAGTTGGTAACCCAGGTGGCCAATTCTCAGTGGTACGGCACAGCTAACGTGCTGAGTCCGGAGCACGGCGTCGATTGGCCAG
>CABDYB010000011.1_pt1 | contig 32195 bp, 27 predicted proteins | sample 3131861 | NCBI WGS metagenome assembly CABDYB01 (sample SAMEA5534336, study PRJEB31848) | metagenome | biome: tundra; feature: field; material: soil | place: USA | collected 2013-05 | depth 0.15 m | reverse complement strand
GGTCCGTGGAGCGTTGGCCGGGAATGGCGGAAAGATGGCCGTACTACAGCAGAAGTTGAGCAGTGACAATGCGAGCATGACAACAGGCAGGACAACCAGGAACAGGAGACGGGTACGGGCGGACGGGAAAATGGCTCGCAAAGACGGCGCAGAGCGAATGCGCCAGGCGGCAGACATGCGGGTGGGCCGGATTTCAGAGAAGATGGCCGATCTGCTGTCGAGCAAGGCGCTGGCGGGAGACCTGGCCTGCGCCAGGGTGCTGTTTGGGCTTGCGGAGCGCAAGAAGCCTATTCAGGATCTGGTGAAGAAGCGGCGCGGGCCGGGGCTGGCTGCGCGGTTAGCGGCGGAGCCCCCATGGCAGGAAGAAGAAGGAACAGTGGACAGTGAACAGTGAACAGTGGGCAGTGCGTAGTTAACGTTGCTCGGATGGCCGGTTATCCCAGGTCTCTCAAGCGAGACCAGGGACGCCCGGCCAACCGACATTCAAACTTGTAAATCGGCTGTAAACATCGGTAAACGCTGGGCGACTTGCCGGGGGTAATATGTGTTGGGTGAAGCTTTTGAGCTTTCCCAGGTCTTAGAAGCGAGACCTGGGCCACCCGCCGACAGCAATCACTATTGACTTTGCGCGAAGTAAGGGTATCATGGGGGCAGGGCGTGGTGTGTCCCCGTCCGTTTTCATGGACTCAAAAACGCATGAACAAACTCGCAAAGACGAACCAATTCAACCGTAGTGGAAATGTCTACTATCGCGTGGATCCGTGCGAAGACGGTCAATCCCTCGTAACGCTGAGTGTTGATTTTGAAAACGTGCCTGTACCAGAGAGTAGCTACATTGCGGACTATTTCGAAATACGTCGCACAGATGCAGATGTAGTGATGGTGTTTGGGAAGAAGAACTTCCCTTCTGAGACAGAGCTACGAAATAAGATCGAGATTTATTTCCCATTTCATCCGTTTGTACACCAGCTATGGAAGAGTGCGAGAAAGATGCACAAAACCATGCAGGAAACTTTCGATAAAAAGGGAAAAATCGCTAAGGCTCCCGGCGATCTCAAAAGCCCTGAAGCAAAGGTTCAGACGCTAGCTGCGAACAACGTGCTGATTGTAATGAGCGGCGGCCAGTGCGTGATGGATTTTTTTCTGATTGCTGCTAAAGACCTATGGCTTAAAACCAAAAAGGGTGATCCGCTAAACGTGGATGCAATTGTGCGGGTATTCGTGAGCGAGCACATTTTGCTTGGCTTTTTGAACCGTTGCGATGAACTTGCCCAAGAATTGAAGCCCGAATTGGACTTTCCAGTAATGGAGGAAGACGATGAAGTTGTGGAATCTGTCGCACCTTGATGACCTAACCCCGAACGTGCTGGCGTCCGTAGACAAGGATGCTACCGTTGAGGTCCTGAGTTCGCGTAGGCGCCGTGTTAATGCTCCGACAACCACTTTGTCTGGCGTAGTCGGCACTGCCGTTCTCGTTGCTGCTATTAGCTTGACGACGCTTCAGGTAAATGTGCGTGGAAGCGATGCGGTGCTGCGCATATCTTCCCTCGCAACCGTGACTAATATTCACGGTGATAGGCCTCCCCTCACGTTGATCTTTAGTGCGAGTCATCCACTCAAGTGGGATACCGCCAAGCAAGACGAGATGCTTGCAAGGGCTGCTACTGCGGTGGCCGCATCTAATCCGGGTAATAATCAAGCCAATTTGATTCATGCGGTCCTGCGAGAGGACTTGCCTAAAAGTCGTGAGGACGCCATCGATCTAGCCGCGCTGGGGATCAAGCTGGGGTAGGATTTCCTTGAAATTGCTCGATTGTCTGAAATGGGAGAAGGACCCCGATTCGACGCTGCCAAGGATTGCCTTGGCAGCGTCTGCGTTTTTGCCATTCCTAAACCGGCAAAACCCGAAGAAGTATTTGCTAACGCATGGGGATCTTAAAGTGTGGCATAAGAAACTCTTCCAAAATGCTGTTCCAGTCCCGTACTATGCGGGGAATTATCGAAAGAAAGACCTAGCTAAACCCTGTCTGGAAAAAGAAGTTCAGGTCAACGGAGTGGCCGGCGCGCCGTTCTCGCAAGTCGAGACCTTGATGAAAAAGTTCTCAGACCAACTTGGGAAAGCGACAATCGCTACAGATGAATACTTGGCGATGCCTCGGACTCCGCAAGAGCGCATTCATGCAGCAGCGCAAATCGCCGCGTTTGCTGGCGGTGAAATAATCAAAATCCATCCATTTTTGAACGGCAATGGAAGAATCCAGAGACTAGCGATGAATTTTTTCCTCCACCGCTACCTGAACGTCGTCCCGTTCTTTGTTGATCGGCCAACGAATCCCAACTATTCAGCAGCAGGTTTTTACGCGATGAGGGACGGAGTATATCTTCCATTATATCAGTACCTTATTGAAATATTGGTTGGTAACTTCTAAGGAAATAGCTCCGAATCTTCGCCATCAACGCACTCTTAAGACACTACCCACCCTGGAGCAATGTCCGGGGATGCGCGTATTCTTGAATGTTGCACCACTTTCGTTGAAGACAAGGAAAACTATGGCGGAGAGAATCGTTGAGGGCACCACAGGCGTTGCCTGCCTGGGCAGCCTGCCCTGAGCAAAGTCGAAAGCCTGCCCTGAGCGCGACTTCGTCGCGTGGATTGATTTTTAAAAACTTGTGGATGCGAGGTGGCGCGGTTGAAACTGTGCCCTGAGCGTCGAGGACAATGCTGCTTCGCTCCTGCTGGAAGACGATGGGCCGGGCTTCGACCCAGAGGTATTGCCTCATTTATTCGAGCGCCGGATCAAAGGGAAAAATCGATTGGGCACGGCCTGGGACTTGCCTTCGTCGATGCAGTTGCGCGCGCCCACGGCGGCACAGCGTCGGCGCTCTGCGGGCCGTTGGGAGTTTGAGCAGCCGTGGCGACCGCGATGGCGGCCGCCGCAAGCAGAACGATAGCAGCAGGCAGAAAGAGGAGAGAAGCCTTCACTGAAACCTCGTTGCCGGTTGGATTGATCTTCCCAGATGCGCTACCAGGCATCCTTCGCCTTCTGCTGCTTCGACCAGAGATAGTCCGCAATCCGATTGATGTCTTCTTCGCTCAATACGTGTTTCCAAGACGGCATATAGAGCGGAGGAGTGGGTCCGGCGGTATTATCCAGCGGAGGCACACGGCCATTGCGAATGATGGCGATGACCTCGTCCTTGGTGTAGTCATCGGAGACGTGCAGCAGCGAGGGCACCTGGCCGCCCTGGGCGTTGGGATTGGCCACGCCGCCTTGCAGCTCCGTTCCGTGACAGCCCACGCAGCCGAAGCGGGAGAAGTTTTGTTTGCCGGCTTCGATGGCAATATCCTCCGGGGTCATCTTCCGCATCTTGCGCGAGAGGATCAACTGCGCATCCTCCGCCGTGGCAGATGCCATATACGCCACCAGCGCCTTACGGGCGTTGGTCTCAAGATCGTATTCCGGCATGGCGCTTCCCGGATAGACCAGCTCGGGGTTCACCAACTGCTCGTCAATCCATTCGAGCGAATGGCGCTTGGTCACGCCGAGCAGGTCGGGAGCGGTCTTTGCTCCAATGCCGCCAATGGCATGGCAGGAGATGCAGTTCTTTTCAACAAACAACTGCCGGCCATACTGCGGGCTGGGAATCAGGCGAAGGCTGGAAAAGAAGCTTCCCATCTCTTCGTTGGTGAGCGAAAGCATGTAATAGGTGAGATCGCGCGCCTGATCTTTCGTGAAGTGGAAGTTGGGCATCGCAGATCCGGCGGAGACCGCGTTGGGCGAGAGGAAGTGGCGCTCCAGCCACAGGGGAGAACGGCGGTTGGCGCCTTCTCCGGTCAGATCCGGGCCGATGCTTCCGCCTACGCCATTGAGCTTGTGGCAGCCGCGGCAGCCTTGTGTTTCAAAGAGGCGGTGGCCCTCGGTCAACTCCGGCACGCCGGGCACATCGCCTTCCTTGTGGCAGCGGCCGCAGGAGGCGCGAATGTAGTCGCTGGAGAGCAGTGGGTTGGGCCAGAAATCGACTTTGCCGTGAGCGCTTTCCTTGTCGGTCGCCAGGCCCTGACCGCCATGGCAGATGGTGCAGCCGAATCGGGAAGGACTGTGCGGACCCAGGTTGGCATGGTAGCGGAAGGGCTCGGGCGCGTTTTTCATTGTGGGGTCTTCCACGCCCAGATGGCAGGTGGTGCAGCGGTCTACGCGCTGCAAGCCGGGAAGCAGAACCTGGTGTATCTCGGGCGGCGTGGCCAAAACGGCGGCCTTGGTAATCGCGTTTGGCTCCTCCTGCGCCTCAAGCTGCAGGAAGCTGCGTTGATAGCGCTTCCACGATGGCGTGTTGGCCTGCCAGGCGGCGGCCAGAATCAAAGCCAGCGCAAGAAGACTGAGCGCAAAGAAGAGTTGCTGTAGTCTGCGTTCCATCACTCAGCACCTCCGACAACATGAACCCATGGTGGAACCAGCGCCCAGCCTGGCCCGCGAAAGAAAGTTCCCACTACAATCAGGGCAATATTGGCGACTACAAATATGGTGAAGAGCCAGAGAATCAGCTTGCGATCCGCAAGGCGGCGGCTGGGATTCCGGTCCAGGTAAGGGATGGCCAGCAGCAGGAGCACCATCACCGCCGGTGCAACGACGCCGCCCAGCAGCGCGGAGTGGCTGACCAGCTCCTGCAAGCCCAGAAAGTACCACGGCGCTTTGGCTGGATTGGGCGTCTTGGCCGGATTGGCCAACTCCTCCAGCGGTGCATTCAGAAAGAGCGACATGGTCATAATGGTGGTGACGGTGGCCATCAACACGACCGCCTCGCGCACAAAGGCATAGGGATACGAGAAGACCGTATCCTCTTCCTCTTCGGGAGTCACGGTCTCGAAGATTGGCTTTCCGCTGACCACTTCCATCAGGCCATAGGTCTTGTCTTTGGAGGCGGAGGAGGCTGGCATGGGAACCGTCTGCGCGGGCGCGCCGATGGTGACCAGAGCTTCCGTTTTCCCCTTGAGCTTCCACAGAGGCCGCGAGAGGCCGCCGTCCTTGCGGACCCGCCAGAAGTGCACGATGGTGAGCAGGATCATGGCTGCGGGCAGCACGGCGACGTGGAGAACATAGAAGCGAATCAAAGCTCCCTCGCCTACGCTATGGCCGCCGAGCAGCAATTCACGCACCTGCCCGCCGATCAGAGGCGCGTAACTGCCGATGTTGGTTCCCACCGTGATGGCCCAATAGGCGAGCTGATCCCACGGCAACAGATAGCCGGTAAAGGAGAGGCCCAGCGTGAGCAGCAGCAGCAGCACGCCGATCACCCAGTTGAACTGGCGCGGCTTCTTGTAGGAGCCGGTGTAGAAGACCCGGCACATATGCAGAAAGACGCAAACCACCATGCCGTGCGCCGCCCAGCGATGCATATTGCGCAGGAAAGGCCCCATGAAGACAGCAAACTGCAGATCCTTCATGTCCTGATAGGCCTGCAGCGGATAGGGCCGGTAGTAGACCATCAGCGCGATTCCCGTGGTCAGCAGGATGAGAAAGAGAAAGAAGGTGATAAAGCCCAGGTAGAAGGTATGCCTGAACTTCAGATTCTCTTTCTTCACCTTGGCGGGATGGATGTGCAGCCACACGTTGAGAAAGACCAGTTCGGACTTTCCCTTGTCGGTGGTGAGCGGGTCCCGCCGCACGATCGATTGCCAGATTTCGCGGATCAGATTCATGGTTACACCATCAGCCGATAAGTGGGTGGAACTACCTTGTCTTTGTCAACGCGAAGCTTTCCATCGCGCGCCTGCGTAACTTCAAACCACTCCAGGGCGCGTGGCGCGGGACCATGCTGCACCGAACCATTGGCGGCGAATACGCTGCCGTGGCAGGGGCAATGGAAGCGCTGGTCGCTGGAAAAATACGCCACCGTGCAACCCAGGTGCGTGCAGACCGCGCTAGCCACGGCAAAGCCCTTCTCCCGGTCGCGAAAGACAAAGATCTTTTCGTCAACCAGAAATGTAGGAGGACCGAAGGGAAAGTCGCCCGGCTCGCCGATCTTGAAGCTCTGCGGCGGCTCATAAAACACGCTCGGCATGAGAAACCTGACCACAGCGGCCAGGCTGACTCCTACCCCCGAAACCAGGGCGGCCAGAGCGACAGTCCCCCAACTGATCTTGAAAAAATCTCGTCGATTCATTCCCTTTGCTCCCCTACTCAAAGACTTCCCGCTCCTGCTGTTCCAGGGCTTCCATGGTGATCGCCCCGGTCGGGCACCGTGCGGCGCAGAGGCCGCAGCGAATGCATTTTTCCTCGTTTTTGATAATCGCGCCCGCCTGGCCGGCTTCGAGTTCTGCGGCAGCCACTCCATAGCGATGCTGAATTAGCGCGTCGTAGCGCGCATCGCCGCTCACCTGCACCAGATCCACCAAACGCAGGCAACTCTCCGGGCAAACATCCACGCAGCCGGCGCAAAGGATGCACTTCGATCCGTCAAAAATTGTATTCACCTGGCAGTTGAGGCAGCGCAGACCTTCCGCGCGGCCCTGTTCCTCGTCAAAGCCCAGCTCCACTTCGGCGATACCGATGCGCCGGTTGGCTGCCAGCACCGGCATCTTTTGCCGCGGCGTCATGAGGAAGCCGCGCGGCATCTCCCAGTTGGGCAGAATGCGGAAGCGGCTCAGTACCGTCTTCTTCGTCTTGCCGCTGAGGAAGACGTGAATGGAGCGGGCCGCCTTGTGGCCGTTCGCCACGGCCTCGACTAAAACTCGTGGCCCGAAGGCCACGTCGCCGCCGGCAAAGACGCCCGGAGCGGTGGTCATCAGGTTCTCGTCGATCTTGAGAATCCCGCGCGGCGTCACCTGCACGTCTTCTTCGCCGCTCAAGAAGGAGAGATCGGCCTGCTGGCCGATGGCCAGGATCACGCTGTCGCAGGGAATGATCTTCTCCTCTTCGCTGAAGGCGGGATTGAAGCGGCCGTTTTCGTCGAAGACCGTCAGGCAACGGCGCACCTTGAGGCCGGTAACGATGCCGTTTTCACCGACAATCTCCTTGGGCCCCCATCCGTTTTCTACGGCGATGCCTTCGTGTTCAGCCTCATCCACCTCGCCTTTCCAAGCCGGCATCTGCGCGCGCGATTCCAGGCTGACCAGTTCCACCTCTTCCGCGCCGGAGCGCATGGCCATGCGGGCCGCATCGAAGGCCGGCTGCAGGCCCTTGGCGTCCTCATCCTGCTCTGCTTCAGGAAAGCTCAAGGTCTCCTGCACCAAACGGACAGCGGCGCGCGCTACGTCGATGGCCACATTGCCGCCGCCGACCACTACAACACGCTTGCCCAGATCAATCTCGAAGCCCAGATTGACGTTGATCAGGAAATCAATGCCGTTGTACACGCCGGCCAGATGCGCGCCGGGAATGCTCAACTCGCGGCCCTTGTTGAGACCGGTGGCCAGGAGAACCGCGTCGAACTTCGCGCGCAGATCGGCAAAGGAAAGATCCCGGCCCAGCGTCACACGCGTGTGCAGTGTGACGCCCATGGCCAGAATGCTGTCGACTTCCATCTTGATGATCTCGCGCGGCAGGCGGAACTGCGGAATGCCCAGATAGAGCATTCCGCCCGGGACCGGAGCGGACTCGAAGACCTCGACCGAGTAGCCCAGCAGGGCCAGGTCATGCGCGCAGGTGAGGCCGCAGACGCCTGCTCCCACAACGGCGATGCTCTTGCCGCGCCTGGCCGGGGCGGGCAGCTTTTTGCGCGCCGGATCGTGGCCCATGCCCAGGTTATGGCGATCGGTGGCATATCGCTTCAAAGCGCAGATGGCGATGGGTTCGTCGATCTTGCCGCGCCGGCAGTTGTCCTCGCAGGGATGAGCGCAGATGCGGCCCAGCACATAAGCGAAGGGATTGGGCGCGCGGGCCAGAAGATACGCTTCCTCATCCTTGGAGATTCCAATGGCCTGGACGTAACGCCCGCATTCTGTATGAATCGGACAGGCGGAGCGGCAGGGAATATTCTTGTCGAAATACTCCTGGTCCGGGACGGTGATGGAATAGCGCATCGATTCCCCACTCGGGCGGTAGTTTGAGCTACTTTAACCCAAAGCCGCTGCCCGGGGGTAGCGGCTTCGGCAAGATAAGGCCCCCGGTGAGCAGGCCTGGTGCTCACCGGGGTAGAAGGAAATGCAGCCTGCGACCTTCAGGCAAGGCGCCAGAGCGGCACAAAGCTCTAGTGCTGCTGAGCCTTCAATTTCTCAATCTCTTCATCGCTCAGCGACTTGTAGAACGCCGCCAGGTTCTTATCCTTGCGATTTTCCTGGTCGTAGGCCAGAAATTCGTAGATTGTCTTCCCCTGGCTGTCGCTGATGCCCGAGTTCGGCTTGTGCATCATGCGCTTCACGTAGCGGCTCCACTCCGGCGGGGTCATCGTGGTGTTGATGGGCCGCGCAATGGTGTGGCATTTGGAGCACTTTTCCGTAAAAACCTTGTACCCCTTCTGCTGCTCGGCGGGATAGCTTGAGACGTTGACCTTGTCGGGTCCCTTGTCCTGGGGGAGCGTTACGTTGCTGCCGCTCTGCGCCGCCAGAAAGAGCGCAAACGGCAGACCAGCGATCGTCAGTATGCGAATTGCTTTCTTCATTTCTGTCTCTCCTTACCACATGTACCGGATATCCAGCTTGAAAAGTTTGTCGGTAGTGCCCGCGAGGGCAACCGGGTCGCCATCGTGCTCCTGGTTGTAAGCGGCGCGCAGCACGATGTTGCCCAGCTTGCTCAGAGCGTGCTCGCCTCCGATGCCCCAGGCCTGGGTATGCATCGCCGGGTTGGGGCTGATGGTTTGCAGCGCGTGGTCGTAGCGCGCCATGACCACCGTTCCCGGCTTGAAGTAGTAGTCCGCCTCTCCACGGACCGAGTTGGAGATGTAGTGCGAGTTCGGTCCGCCATTCGGCGGATGCCAGTCATCCTGGCTGCGAATATAGCCGCCGAGGATGTCCAGCTTGTCGAAGAAAAGATAATTGCCGAAGACGCCGACCCGATCGATGCCTGCCCGGTAGGTGAACGGAGGATTTTCGTTGGTGGGAGTCTGGACCTGGTCCTTCGTCCCACGGTAGAACATCACCGTAACACCGCCGTCGGGTCCAAACCAGTAATCCGCGTCAGCCCAAACATCTTTGGAACTCTTGGTCGAGGAGTCCAGAATTTCGCTGCCGTCCGTATTCAACCCGTTGGTCACCTTGGCCGAAACGGCAAAGATATTCTTGAAGTAATTCGAAGCGTGCGTGTAGCCAACGTCTACGCCCACAGGGTGCTGATCGAGAGAAAAAAGGATTGGATCGACGTTAGTGAGGGTATAGGCGGGGTCGGCGAAGAGATTGTAAAACATCGCCGCCCGCGTTCCCTCGCCCTCCTGCATATGCATCTCGCCGGCCTTGACGAAGTAACTGTTGTTGGCTCTGCCGCCCGTCCAAACGCCGAAACCCTGCTCCAGATTGTTGCTGCCGCCCTGGTAAAGCTCATAGTGGGCAAAGTAGGAGAAGCCGGTCTCCGGGATGGGCCCGGCCATGAACAGCGCTGCTTCGTCCAGGTTGAAGCTGGAGCAGGAGGAACTCGACGACGTGCTGCTGCCGCAGGAGGTGGCTGGAGAAGCCGAAGTGGTGTTGCCCTTATCGGCAACGGTCTTTTCGTTAGTAACGCTGGCCTGCAGAATCAGCGCCATGGAGTTTATGATGCTGAATTTCATGTCCTTGTCCATCTCGATGATCTTGGGCGCGGGCTTGGTTCCGTCCATCTCATCCGTTGGCATGCGGTAACCGAGGCGCTTGAACATGTAGCCGTTCTTGTTCAACGCCGGAGGAACCGTGTGGCAGGTATAACACTTCACGCCGTATTTGCGGGCAAACGCCGGAATGGCGTTCGCTTGCCTGGGCATCAACACGATCATGCTGAACACCAGCAGAACCAACATTGCGCTGAGGGTCTTGAGTTTCATGTGTGGGAACTCCCTGCAACTTCCATTAGCACCCTGAAGGCCAAAGTGCGAATTGTCTTAAATCTAAGACTTGCAGCGAAGCTCCTCGGATTCTGGGGAAATTATTCCCCGCATTCCGGTCCCAGATGGGGAACAGATTCCCCATTCCGTTCGTTTCTATCTCGATTGAGTAGTAAATAAAATGTCTTGCGGTCCACGCCGGCCTGGCGCGCGGCGGCGCTGACGTTTCCACCGCAACGAGCCAGTACAGCCTGCGCATAGGAGAGTTCAAAGCTGGCCAGATACTGCTCTCGCGCATCCTTCCAGGTAAGCGCTGACAGGCCGGAGACAGCGGCCTGCACGGGCGGAAAGTCCTCGGCTAAATCTCCTGGACCCAGCACGCCCCCAGGATGCAGCGCCGCCAGCCTCTCCATCGCGTTCTTCAACTGACGGATATTGCCCGGCCAGCGCTCTCTCAGCAATGCCTCGTAGAACTGCGGCGAACCCGACAGGCTCTTACCGTAGCGGCGAGAGAAGCGCTCTAAAAAATATCGCGCCAAGGGTGGAATATCCTCGGGCCGTTCCCGAAGAGCCGGCAATTTGACTGTGACCACGCTCAGCCGGTAGAAAAGTTCTTCGCGAAAGGTTCCCGCTTTGATCTTGGCCACAAGGTCCTGGTTGGTGGCGCACAGGATGCGGCAATCCACCTTCACCGTTGTCAGGCCACCCAGCCTGCGCAAGGCCCGTTCTTCGACAAACCGGAAGAGCCGCGTCTGCAGCTCCACGCCTAGGTCGCCGATCTCGTCCAGAAACAGCGTGCCGCCGTCGGCGGATTCGATCAGCCCTTTTTTGGTGCGTTCCGCGCCGGTAAACGCGCCGCGCTCATATCCGAACAGTTCGCTCTCAATCAGCGACCCCGGCATGATGCTACACTCGACCGGCATAAAGGGCCCATCCTTGCGCCGGCTCTGGTTGTGGATGAACCGCGCCATGACCTCCTTGCCGGAGCCACTCTCGCCCAGAATCATCACCGTGGCGTCGGTGGCCGCTGCCCGGCGGCATTTTTCCATCTGGTCCAGCATCGCCGGGCTGCGCGTCTGGGCTGCATCCATCTCGCCCAGCGCCTCCAGCCGCCCCTTGAGCGTCTCCACCTCACGCTCCAGCTTGGCGTGCGAGAGCGCTCGCTTGGCCACCAGCAGCAGATCCTCCCGCTTGAAGGGCTTTTGCAGATAATCGAAGGCGCCGTTGCGCATCGCCACCACCGCGCCTTCCACCGAGCCGAAGGCGGTCAGAAAAATAATTGGGAGCGAGGGATGCGCCTCATGCAGCCGCGCAAAGACCTCTTCGCCACTGATTCCCGGCATCCGTACATCGAGCAGCACCAGGTCGGGCGGGTTGGCCAGGCATTCGGCAAGCCCCTTCACCGGATCGGTATAGACCGCAACCGTTGTTCCGGGCAGACGGAGCATCCGCTGAATGTTTTCGCCCAGCGCGGCTTCATCGTCGATCACCAGAATGCGGCTCACTCGGTCCTCCCTCCTGCAAACCAGTGGTAAGGCTGCCCGCGCGTGAATCGCGCCGGCGGCAGCTCGAGGATGAAGCTCGCGCCGCCCCCGTCCCTGGTTTCATAACGGATGCGGCCATCATACATATCCAGCAGGCTTGCCGCCAGAAACAGTCCCAACCCCAGCCGCTCCCGCCCTGTGCTCTGCGAGACAAATGGCTCAAAAAGATGTGTGCGAATGCTCTCCGGCACGCCCGGCCCGTTGTCCTCGATCCGCGCCACTACCTTGGCGCCCGCCGTGCGATAGGCTTCCAGACGCACCCAAATCCTGCCCTCCTCGCGTCCCTTCAGGGCTTGTAGCGCATTGCTCAGCAGGCCGCGCACTACTTCACCAACCACGTGCTCTGGCACATCCACGCGCGGCGCTTCCGCGATCTCCGCTACCAGGTTCACTCCCTGGCTCTTTGCCTGGGCTTCGAGCGCCTGCAACACGTCTTGCAAAGCTTTCTGCGGAACCGATGCCTCGAAGACCTCTCCGCCGCGCTCCCGCCGTAGCGCCTGCAAGAGAGTAGTGGCGATCTGGCCCATGTAGCGCGTTTCTTTGAGCATCTGCTCCAGATCGGCGCAGAGGGTAGCATCCTCCTTGCGCTCCTCGAGAAGTACCTCGATTCGTCCCGCCACAATCGCCAGAGGGTTGTTGAATTCGTGCATGAAGCCGGCCGTGAACTGGCCCAGAAGCGTCAGTTGATGGCTCAGGCGCGCCTGGCGGTCGGCGGCCTGCAACTCCTCGCGCAGACGAGAGGTGCGAAATCGGACGGTCTCCAATTGCAACTTCAGTTGGGCGGCGTCCTCCTCTGCCTTCGCCGCCTGCGCCACCAGACGCCCTCGCTGTCGATGCGCATACACGAGCGCAGGAAGCGGCGCTGTCAGGATAAAAAAAATCACAACAGCGATCTTGTCGGACGGGGATCCGGAGAAAGCCCAAAATGAGAGCCCAAGAAGCGGCAGACCCCAAGCCCCGCTCAACCAGAGCAGAGGCCGTCCCCGCACATTGGAACGTTTAAGATCACCGTCTTCAGTTGGCCTACCTGGCATATCGCTCAAGTGTAAAGCTTCAAGCAGGTTGAAATGAAATTGGCGCGGTTGGATTATTGGTTTCTCGGCCTTGGCGAGCCGGGGGAACTCCCGGGAGATTAGCCACAAGGCGTAGACGGCTACCGGCCAGTGGAACGAGAGGATGACGGAGGCTTCACCTCGCTTTACGCAAAATCGCCAGTGCGCTCAATGAAGCCGGATTGATCCTCAAAAGTCGGCTAGCGATCACGTTTGTTTCGGGGCGGGTCGGGACAAATTGAGCGGTCGGCTGATTCTCGATCTCCGTTTCCGTGCGGTTTGTATTAGGCTGTCGAACGCCTACACTGTTCAGATCGGGACGCTCAGGTTCTATCTGCCACCAAAGTCTCTACGAAAGAAGCCGAGCAAATGGGACCGAGCTTCGTCTGAAGCCGGGAGCCTGCTGGCGACGCGAACCGTAACGCCGAAGGACTCCATGAGCGGGGCCAGGCAGTCCTTCAACTTTTGGCTGCGCACTCTGACTTCCTTGGGCAGTGTCCGTCTGGCCTGAATCGCCTTGAGAAACACCGTTGCCAGCATGTCTCCGGCCGCAACGCTGGAATCGGTTACTTCCGGGGCAAGGACCATTCCACTCTCCGTATCGACAGCGATCGCAATCGAGGCGCAAGCGTTGCAGGAGGAGTTCGGACCGCACATCGGTGCCAGCCCGGTCGCACTGCTCTCGGTCATAGGGCGCAACATGGTGGGACGGCTGAAGGTGGCTCATCCGGGCGTCCTGCCGAAGTTCCTCGATGTAGAGAAGCAGAAGAAGGCAGGGCTGGGGAAGCATCCCAAGGCTACTCTGCTGACCCATCGGCACATCGTCAAGGGATCGTCCTCGCGGCTCCCGTTTGCGACGGCTAACGAATATCTGTGTATGCAGGTTGTGGCGAAGGTGCGAACTCGCTGCGGGATTCCCGGATGTACAGCCTGAGCCCCTGGAAATCGAATCCGGCTTTCGAGGGCGTCTCCAACCCTCCTAAGCTGGAGAACCCAAGAACGATCGTTGGGCGTTCCGAACTGCTGGCTGGCACCCGGAAGCGGAAGTAACGTCATGGCTCGATCGAAGCTTTGTTGGCGGTGGTTGAGTAGTGCCGGGTGAACTCCGTTTGAACACCGTTAAGGACTCTGCCAAGCAGAATTTCGAATATCCTGTATTTTCAATCGCCAGAATGAGATGCGAGAATTCGCTATGTTCTTTGTTTTCAATTGAAGGCCGGTTTCCCAAGCTGAATGTCGCCGGTTCGATCCCGGTCTCCCGCTCCAAAAATCAACGGCTTGACTCATGCCGCTGCAAACCGCGCTCCCGCTCTTGATCCAAACCATCCTATCAATATTTCCGGTCTCTATCCTGAGCGGCGCTCATCGTAGGCCTGCAGCAGAATCTCCGCGGGATGGATGGCCTTGAAGGTGGTTCCGTGTTCAATCTGCATCTGGCAGGTGGCGCACTCGGTAGCGACCATCTGCGGTTGCGCCGCGCTGATGCTGGCGAATAACTCCTTGCCAATCTCCATGGAGACCGCGTACTTCTCCTGCTTGAAGCCATAGGTGCCGGACATGCCGCAACATCCGGCATCCAGATCCTCGATGGCGACTCCTGGAATCATGCGCAACAGGTGATACCACGGGCGTCCGATGCCCTGTGACCTCTGATGGCACGGCGCGTGGTAAGCCAGCCGCAGATTGATGGGCTTGAAATTGACGTTAAGCTTTCCCGTATCCGACTGCGCCATCAGCAACTCAGCAAGGTCGAAGGTTTGGCTTGCAATCCTTTGCGCCGCGCCGGCAAACTCCTGGTCGTCTTCGAGGACGCCGCCGAATCCCGTCTTCAGCATGTGCCCACAACTGGAGCAGGCGGTCACGATGCGCAGCCCCGAATCGACCTGCTGGGCCAAAGCCTTGACGTTGGCGCGAGCCACAGCGCGAGCTTCTGACGCAGCGCCATTGGCTATGGCAGGAACTCCGCAACACTCCGTTGAAGCGACTTCCGCAACCAGGCCGTTCCGCTGGAGAAGATCGATCACCACTCTACCCAGGTCGGGCCGGTTGTAACGAATGAAGCAGCCGGGAAAGAAGACCACGCGCTGCGACTCTTTGTTGGTGATTGCGGGCGAGCGCAAATTCGGCCGCGTGTAGCTGGGGAATTTGCGTTGCGGCGTGATCTGCATGAGCTTCGACATGAAAAAGCGCGCCAGTTTCATGGAAAGCGCAAAGTTAGAAAGCGCTGGCAAAATAGTCGTCAGCCTGCCCAGCAGGCCGGGACGCGCAAACCACCAGTCGCGCAGTCCGCGGATAAACGGCTTGCGGTGCTCCGCCTTGGCGCGCGAAATCATCTCCGAGACATTCACCTGATGGGGGCACGCAAGATCGCATCGATGACACCCCAGGCAGTATTCCACCCACTCCGAATCGGTGGAGATGCCTTCGCGGCGCAAGCGCTCCAGCTCAGGCCCCAGGCGCTTGGGGCCGGGATACCGGGTATGAACAGCCAGTACCGGGCACGCGGTGTTGCACAGGGAACACTTCAGGCAGTTATCAATCGCAAGGTCATCAAGCCGCATGGTTTCCTCTTGTGGACGCTGCGAGAATTCCCGCGCGATAACCTGTGAGAATGTGCAGGACGTTGCCATGATGGCCGGCGTCAGAGTGCAGATGCGACCCAGCCATAAAAACGTTCCGCGCCATCACAGAGCCGGTCGAATTGAGTGGCCGCATCTGCTGATCGTAGCCGGCATATTCCCCGCCCAGCGGACTGGCAGAACTCCGGCCGGTTGCCAGCACTACGCTGTCACAGTGCAGATGCAGTGGATGGCCCGGACTGGCAACCCGTAACCCAGCACACACACCATCGTGGATTTCTATCTGCTCAACGGGAAATCCACGATAAAGCTCTACGCCGATCTTGTGAAGGTAACGTTCCAGGCGATGATAGATGCGCAGGCCGGGAATGGATGGAGGCAGAGTGGGAATCTCGCATACCACGCAACCAAGCTCGCGCTCGAATTCAGCAATTTGCTCCGCGGACGACTCCAGCCCCAGGATGCCGGGCACAAGTATGCGCGCAAATCCGGATGCTACCTCCCGCAAAGCGTGAATAAGTTCAGTGCGGAAAGCAGCATCGCGATCAAAACATTCGGCGATGCGCAAGGCGGTTACAGGAACTCCCATGTCGCGCGAAAAAGAGATTTGACGCGCCGAGTAAGAGCAGCTGGAACCTATCAAGCGCGCTTGCTCCGTGAGCCGCTCGGCCATGAAGTTTTCATCGAAGCCGGATAGTCCGCGAATTCCGACAATCGCAGTTGAAATTCCGGCGCGCGGCTCGGCATTCCACAGCGTGTGTGGCGCAAGCGCAACGCTGTGAAATTCGCCAAGAACAGACGGGAGAAAACGCGCTGTCGAGATATCTCCCGTGTACGGGCAGTCGGCAAGGCACGCCAGTTCGCACAAATACGCGATTGCCTCTCCCAGAGCAGGCGCCGCGGATGCTCGCAGAATCTCCTGCGCCTTCAACCATCCTGGCCCGGCAACAAACGAGCCCGGCCCAGTAGCAACCAGCGCGACTTTAAGTTTGCGATGCGCGGCTACACCTGCCGCAACAAGGCCGGAGAGCCCCGCGCCCACAACAACAACGTCGTAGCGATTAGTTCCCATCTTGCCTACCCGAATTCGCGCGTAACAGCTGATCCGCTCCGTAGATATCGTGGTTGAGTTCCAGTTGCTCGACCTGCTGGCCTTGGTGGATGAAGGACTGCCCCTTGGAGCGTTCGTGAAGATAGGCTGAAAATTCAGTAGCGGCTTCCGATGCTGTCCAGCGGTGAGTTTGATAGCCGGCAAGCATCGCTTTGTATCCGCAGAATGTTCCCTGGCAAGGCCCGAAGCCAAGACGCGTCCGCCGGCCAACGTCACTAATGGTGTAAGTCGGGACCGGAGCGGAGTCGCCGAGAACATATTCCAATTCGCCGCGAGTTACTAACTCACATTCGCAGACTAACTCGGCCAGCTCGGGCCGCGCTTCAATCTCCTGGATAACTCGCCCCATTTCAGGACCCAGCCGCAGCTCCATCTTGTCCACCACCGGATGTGGCAGCAGATGAAGGCCGTGATGGTGCATCTTGTGATCGATAACGGGCCGCAAAGGCGTCTTGTTCGTTGTGCATTCCGCATCAACACCAATTTTTTTCGCGACATAGTTGCACACCTCGGCGGCCATCAGGCGATAGGTGGTGAGCTTGCCGCCAACAATGGAAACAAATCCGCCCACTCCATCTCTTGACTCGTGATCGAGCAGCGCAAAACCGCGGCTGATCTCGCGGCCTTTCGCGGCCTCCGCGGTTTTGGGCGCATACAACGGCCGAACCCCGCAGAAGATGCGCAGGATGCGCGCGTCCACCAGTCCCGGAATCATCTCATCGCCCAGTCGCAGCAAACGATCGACCTCCTCTGGCGAAGCGGACAAATCCTCCGGGCCGGGCACGCGAATCGAAGATGTGCCCAGGATGCATACCGGGCCGGCGGGTACCAGGATGTCGGCATCGCTGGACTTGCGGCAGCGGTTGATCACGCGGCGATTCAGCCGGTGATTGAGCACCAGAAGCGTGCCCTTGTCGCAGCAAATGGGCACTTCGATGCCGGCCATGGCGGCGATGCTTTGCGCCCAGCCGCCAGCCGCGTTGATCACCATCTCGCAGGGAATCTCATGTTCCTCGCCACGCAGCGTGTTGCGATAGCGGACTCCGCGCACGCGCCCGTTGGTAGTGTGAATGGAAGTTACCTTGCTGTAGGTATGGAAGCGGCCGCCGTGCTCGACCGCAGCCTCAAGATTTGCCAGCACCAGCCGGAAGACATCGACATGCGCGTCAGGACACGTGAAGGCGCCAAGAATGTTTGTATTTAGGTTTGGCTCCAACTCGCGCGCTTCATCCGCGCTCAAACGACGGCTGCGAATGCCAGCCGCCTCGGCTGCACGCCGCCACAGATCGAAGAATGCCGAGTCATCCTGAACGCACTGCACGAAAAGCCCGCCGACATCATCCACGCAATGAGGCGCAATAGCCTTGATGATGCGGCTTTCGGCGACACACTCGCGCGCTGTATCAGGATCCTTGACGGCGTAACGGCCACCGGAATGCAGCAGCCCATGGCAACGCCCAGTGGCTCCATGGGCAATGTCTCCCTGCTCCAGCAGCGTGGCCGAGATGCCGCGCAAGCTCAGGTCCCAAAGGATGCCGGCCCCTGTTGCTCCTCCACCGATAATGACGACCTGCGTCGGTTCCATGGTCTGCCTCTCGAGTTAACCGCGAACACGCAATTTCGCAAATACCGCTGTCACGCGGACTTTTTCTGCGCACAGGCACGGATGCCTGGACGCAGACTGCGATGGATGTGCGGAAGAAAACAGGAGTGTGGCCAGCAGTGAGACACTTGCCTGGATATCTGGATACGCAGCAGAAAGGAAGGAGCCTGAACCTTGAGAGAGATTCCGTAAGATGAGAGCAAGGATCGGACCGCAGCCGTTCTGAACGCAAAAACCAGTTGCCTATGCAGCGCTTGGTTCTGACTTCTTCAGCAGCATCCAATTACCCGCTCGTGCTGTCTCAGTCACTCTTCACGAAACGGCGTCGGACTAATTAACAACTTAGTATCTATCAATTCGATGGTACTGTCAAGCCCAGGCGAAGTATCTTCAGGCGCAAAGTTGCGCCAACTTCAATGCCGATCCATACGCGTATCCGCAAACAATAACTGTCTTAGGAACACTTCGTCTTGCTTGTGTTGCCGGACAACGCCTATAATCATTTTTCTGGCATCACTCATTGACAGGCGCCCTCTCAAGGGCTTGGATGCTTGCGCGTTCAAAAAGCGACATTTCACCTTCCCGTTGGCCTGAAGGAGAACAGAGAATTACCATGCAGGCACCGCTCACACCTATACGGATGTTCTTTCGCGAAACTCCTATCATTCCCTCCGTACGGCATGTTGAACACCTGGATCAGGCAATTGCTGCGCATGGTAAGATCGTCTACCTGCTCACCGGCGATCTGGAAAACTGCGAGGGAATGATCCGAAGGATTCTTGCCGCCGATAAACTCCCCATTGTCAATCTTGACTTGCTTAATGGCTTCTCGCGCGACAAATATGCAGTGAACTATCTGAAGCATTGTGGCGCGCGCGGAATTATCTCTACGCACTTAGATCCCTTGCGGCATGCACACAGCATCGATCTCTATGCAATCCAACGAACCTTTCTTCTGGATAGCGGCGCCAGAAACACCATCACCAACCAGTTGAAGAATTCGCCTGTGGATGCGCTTGAAGTGCTGCCTGCCCCGGTTGCTCCCAAGCTGCTGGAGAGCGTACGCGCCATCTCGCCCGACATCCCGGTGGTGGGTGGTGGATTGATCTGGACGATGAAGGAAGCCGAAGATCTTTTGTCGCAGGGCCTCGACGCGGTCTCCATCAGCAACCCTCAGATGTGGATCAGTTAGCAGTCAGGCCCCACATGGGAGCCTGATTGATGTCGCCTGAAGGAAATAGTTATACGAACATATATCTCGCATAAGTCATTCGCCGGACTTATTCCCGGCTGAGCGTTTAGTTAGCCCAGGCGGCTTAATCTCCTCCGCCCTGCGTGGTGAAAGCTTCCACATCCATGAGAGCAGCATAATTCCCATGAACGCACATGCCATGAGCGCATAAAGAGCGACATTCCAGTTATGATATCGGTCAACCAGTATGCCAATGCCTTTACTTTCAGTCACGCGACCCAGATAGCCAAACAAACCGATAAATCCGGCCGCGGTACCTACCGCTTTTTTTGAGGTGTAATCCAGCGCGCTGACTACTAATAAAAGAATGGCTGGATATACAAAGAATCCTATAACCCCAAATAACACCAGATCAAGCCATAACTTATTGTCAGGACTAAATATGATGCCGAGATAGGCAAGAAAGACGGGAATCATACAGAAGACACTGATCATTCCACGGCGCCCACCCAGCTTATCAGACAACCAGCCCATCAGAATGGTACCGAAGATAGCGGAAAACTCCAGCGCTGCCGTACTCCCGCCCCCCTCGACAAGGTTGGCATGTTTAACTTCCTGCAGATAATACGGTCCCCAGTCGAGCATTCCATACCGGGCAATGTAGACAAAGAAATTAGCGCCTGCAAAAAGCCAGATATAAGGATTTTTCAGGATATAGTTGACCAGCAAGTCGCGCGTACCCAACTCCTTCTCGCTGTCTGCTTTTTCAACAGCTGGATAGTCTTTACGATATTCCTCAATAGGCGGCAAGCCCACGGACTGGGGTGTATCCCGAAGCCTTACAAGAAGATAAATTGCGCATAGTACAGCTAGAATTCCGGGCACATAAAATGCCGAGCGCCATCCAAGCAGTAGTGTGCTGTATGCAACAATGAGGCCAGTCAATCCGCCACCAACATTCTGGGCAACGTTCCAGATGGCAAACGTGGTTCCCCTCTCGCGAATGCTGTACCAATGGCCCAGAGATCGCCCGCAGGGAGCCCACCCCATGCTTTGAAACAGCCCATTCAAGCCCCACAGAGCCAGGTGCACGGAGTACGTGTGCACGGCGCCAAACGCGAAATTGCAGAAGGCGGTCAGCAGCAATCCCATAGGCATAAAGTAACGCGGGTTGCTGCGGTCCGACCATGCGCCCATAAAAAACTTGCCGATGCCATAGGTGATGGCCGTGATGGCCAGCAAGTCTCCGATTTGCCCTTTGCTATAGTGAAGCTGCTCTCCGATATCCTTGGTGACTATGGGTAGATTGTTTCTTACAAGATAAAAGATGGCGTAACCAATAAAGGTGGACTCCATGATCTGCCAGCGCATTTTCGGATAAAGTTGTTTAATCTTTTCACCGGGCAGCCTGTCAATATGCGGGGCCGGTTTAAGAAAAGGAAGATTCCAGCTCATAAAGTACCTCACTGCGTTCGTAACTATTGCGGGCGAATCATGAAAAAAGAATTAGCGTCACCGTTAACAGCACCTATCCGATTCTAATTGTCAGAAGTCGGCTCAATCGCGACGAACATTCACAAGCAGATGGAACACTGCGGCCAAACATCTTCCCTGCACGCCTTATTGGGCATGTTTGCGTGGTCTGAATCCATTGGGGTTGATCAACGACCCGGGCCACTCTGGGGGCGAAGGAATCCTACGAAAAGCATGCCGGCCACTTACAGTGGCCGGCATGCATGAGTGGTGCGGGTTAGTAGATGATCTTCAAACCAAACTGAACGATGCGTGGTTCAAAGGTTCCGGTGATGGTGCCGCCGCTGCCGCCGGTTACAGGCTGAGGACCGAAATTCGATGTGGAGCCGGTAGTGCCGGTAGCAGTGCTGCCACCAGAACCGCCGGGCAGATACAGGTTGGTGTGGTTGAAGATGTTGTATATCTCGGAACGGAACTCGACCTTGATTCTGTCGTTCATTGCGCTGAACTTCTTGTTGAAGTCCAGATCCGTCTCGTAGTAAGGCATGGTGCGCCCGAAGTTCTTGGGCAAGCTGCCAAACGGGCTCGACAGAGTGTAGGTGGTGGAGTTGGTATAGCTGGAGTAGGTTGCAGGCAATGTTAACGACGCCAGGTTGACATATTGAATGTAGCCGCTGGAGTTCCGCACCTTCCCCTGAGTATAGTGAGCTCCGGGTAGGAGGTTGGGGCGATAGATGTTCTGTCCGCGCCAGCTCTGCGAGAGCTGTGGCGATACCTGGTTGGTTGCAGACGGGGTTGTGGTCAAGTTGAAGGGCGTGCCACCCTGAACGGTGATAACGCCGCCGACCTGCCATCCGCCCAAGAAGATATTCTTCACGGTGCTGCTGTTAGCTCCGTAATGTCTGCCCTTACCGTATGGCAGCTCATAGACAAAGCTGGTGACATTGGCCAGGTCCAGGTTGTAATCCGATTGGCCGTAGTCGCCTCTCAGGTTGTTGGCGTCCTGCGGAGCCGGTGTGTTGGCCTCGAGGGTTGAGGAGGCATTGTCCTGCGCATGACCCCAGGTAAAGGAGTTCAACAGGGTCAAGCCACCCACAAAGCGCTGCTCATAACGGGCCTGAAGCGAGTGGTAGTGAGACTTGAACCCGTTCAGAGCATCGGTAATATCGCCATTGAGGTAGGTGGGATTGGCGGTCGAATTGTTAAGCAGGTACCCGCCCCAGTGGGGGTAAGGACGTGCCCATGCGGGTTTACCATTAAGGGTAGTCTGCGGCAGGAGAGGATTACCCTGGTTGGCATTGACGAAGCCCTGCAGATGAACGCCATGGTTGCCCACATAGGCCAAGTCGAACAGTATGTTCTTGGCCAGTTGCTTCTGCACACTGAGGAAGTAGCTCTCAACGTAGCTGTCCTTGGTGTTTGAGGGGATGTAGTCGATGTTGTCCGTGCCGGCGCTGAAGACAGTCGCCAGACCGGTGGGATATCCAGCCGAAAGTCTCTGGAAGCCGGCTGTGGTTGCGGCCGAAGGATTGCTTACGGAAGTAAACAATGCGTGGGGGGCGTTGATGGCGATCATATTGCCCGAGCCGGCGCGATAGTAGTGGACATAGCTCATGCCGAATCCGCCGCGAACAGAGACATTCGGCGTGGCCGCATAGGCAAAGCCCAGACGCGGACCGTAGTCGACCAGGTCCGGATGGACCAGGGTCTTGCCGTAGACGCCGCTGCCGGAGTAGCTGGAAATACACGGAGTTGTTCCGCCGCATGTTGCGGTAGAGGTTGTGTATCCAGGGTCCAGGGTGAGCATGGTCCCGGTTACCGGGTTGAAGTTAGAGAGGTTGCCGTTGCGCTCCGAATAAGGCGAACCGTACTCCCAGCGCACACCAAGATTCAAAGTCAGCTTGGGGCTGAGCTTCCAGTCATCCTGAGCGTACACGCTCTGCATATTCTGGTGCAGATGAGTGACCCAATATGTGGACAGCGAGTAGGCGCCGGGAGTTCCGAAGAGGAAGTCGGCCCAGTAGTTATCGGCGACGGCGCTGGTGTTGGCGCAACCCGATCCCCCCGATGCCACCGAGGTGCAGGCGGTGTAGCCCTTGTTGAAGGTAAAGGAGCCATAGAGCGGGTTGGAGTCCTCCACTTCCATCCAGATGTACTCGTACTCATAGCCGAACTTCAAGGAGTGTTTGCCCTTGACCCAGGTGTAGTTGACCTTGGGGTCCAGGACCGACGGGTTCTGCCATTGCGGGTTGGTGCTCTGGCGTCCGAAGGAGGTAAAGCCGCCGGAGATGGCCATGGAAGGCAGGCCGCCCGTGACGTTGGCAATGGTGGGAAGGCCAGGGATGTCGGTAGGCGAGATGAAGCTGGTGCCGATGGCCTTGGTCCACTTGCCGGCCTTGGTGCCGGAGAGGGCGAAGCGGGCGTCAATGATCTTGTTGCTGCTGATGGTATGGTTGTAGCCCAGCGCAACCTGCCGATCAAGAATCAGGATTTCGCCGTTAGTCTGGCCGTCAATCGGTTCGGCAAGCGTCGGGAAGTTGACTGCGGTCTCTTTGCGATCGTCGATCTTCAGGAACCAGGAGCTCTTCTCGCTCTGCTGGAAATCCAGGCGTAGGTCGCCCTTGTCGGATTTGTCGGTAAAGGGTGCATTGATGGGGCAGTCATTGGAGGCTACGCCCGTTGTAGCTGAGCCGGATGTTACCGTGCAGTTTCCGGGAAGAATGCTTTTGTACCTATTAGCAATTTTCACGGCAGTCGGGTCGATGTCGGGACTGGTGAGAATCGAAGTGCCGGCCGCAATGTATGTGCCCGGAGCAAATGGATCTTGCACTGCTACGGACAGAATGCCGTTCAACTCGTTGAGCGTAGGAACGGTCCCTACTGTCGTAGGCGTGAGCGTCTGGCGGAATCCCTCGTAATCAACGAAGTAGAAGAACTTGTTCTTCATGATCGGCCCGCCAAAGGTAAGGCCGAATTGATTGCGCTTGAAGGCCGGCTTGAAGAACGGATACTGCGCGCCGGTTGTGGCATTGACGGTGATTGGCTTGATATAGCCAAACGCGTTCAAGTCGGTGTTACGAATAAACTCATAGACTGTGGCGTGGATTCGATTTTCGCCGGACTTTGTGGCGACGTTGATTAAGGCGCCGGAGGAGCGGCCGTACTCGGCAGTGTAATTGTTGGACACCACTTCAAACTGGGCGATGGAATCAGGCGTGGGCTGAATAATCTGATTGTCGAAGCCCTGATTGCTCTCGCCATAGGCATTGTTGTCGATGCCGTCTATCAAGAAGTTGTTGAACATGCTGCGCTGGCCGTTCATGTTATACGAGCCTTGGCGCAACAGGCTGGTGACAGAGGTAGTGTTAATTTCAGTGGGCGCCTGGCGCGCGCCGGTGACGAAAGCCAATTGGTCGGAATAGTTCCTGCTCACCAGCGGAAGCGCTTCACTTTGATATTCGGTGATGGTCTGACCGCGTTCGCTGGATTCAGTTTCAAGCTGCAGTGCAACACCGGAAACCTGGACCGTGGTCCCGACTGCGCCGACCTTCATCGTCAGGTCGATGCGAATACGGCCGCCGACCGAGATGGTGATTTCCTTGGCAACGGCATCGGCGAAACCGGCAGCCTTTGCGGTGATTGTGTAAATTCCGAAGCGAAGCGACGGAACATCATAATCGCCCGCGCCGTTCGACGTTACGTTGGTGGAAATTCCGGTCGCATTGTTGGTGACCGTGACGCTCACATTGGGGATTGCGGCCCCAGTGGCATCATGAATGGTTCCCACCAGACTTCCATTTTCGTACTGGGCATACGCGCCCAGAGCAGGAAGAATCAACAACAGCGCCAATCCCAGGCGTATCCACCATGAGATGCTCGCTCGTTGTCCCATATACCGATTCATCGAAATCATACTGCCTCCAAAGATTCTTAATCACAACTGCCTTCCAAACATACTTAACCATTAAGGTTAAGGCTCCGATAAGGCTGCGATAAAATACGGTCAAGGCATATAAAAAAATCCGCCCCCAAAGACACTCCAACACTCCGCCGGGGAGCGTTACCGCTCGACAGAAGCGCGCAGACATGTATTTGGCGGTGGATTTCTCTTATTCCTCTTCCGCGTATGCAAACTAGCAACTTTGTACGGCCAGTGTCAAGGAAAAACTGGCCGGCTTGGGCCATGCCGAAGCGCCGATCATCAGCGGGGCACGAATTCATTGCAGGCATCCTAATGCAAGTTTCATGTTATCTATTACTTTCGGCGGTTTAGGAACGGCTGTTAGAGGGCGCCGTTCCAGAGGATGAAAAGCTGCACGACCGGAAGCATTTTCCCGGCTCCGCAGCGCCTCTATTCCGTATCCGGATTGGGCAAAATAACATCCCGAATCATCGCATTCAACTCCGCGCCGGCAGCGATAAATCCCCGCAACGTTCTGCGCGTGGAGCCAAAGGTGTCAAACTCCTCATGAGATAACCCGTTCTCCATGTAGGCGCGCTCAAAGTCGGGAAACTTCTTCAGCAGCGTCTCCACGATCCTGGGATCGACCGGATTGTCCATCCTGGGAATCGCGTCTATCCCGCTGGCGTTGTAACGGCGCTGCCAGGCGCAAGGCGGAGAGATCACCACATCGCCGCCGATAAACTCGCTCCAGTGCATGTGATTGCGAAACGCCGCAGAAAGCAGCCGCAACCGGTAGCCGCGCTCGCGGTATAGCTTGTAGGCCTTCTTGAAGACCGCGACTCCGGCCCACTCCAGGTAGCCGGGATCGACAGAAAGCTGTTTCCTCTCCATGACAATTTTGAGCCAATCATCCAGCCTGCCCACCATCAGCGTGCAGACCGGCCCCATGGTGGCGATCTCCAAGCCTTCCTTTTCCCTGCGCTTCAGGCCGCGCTCCACGGCCTCGGCCACGGCGATGGCCTGCGGCAGCGTGAAGCTGACCGTGGCGTTGATGCTGATGCCGCGATACGTGGCTTCCTCCATGGCGACGATGCCGGCGCGCGTGGCGGCGATCTTGACAATCATGTTGGGCGCCAGCTGGCTGAATTGGGTGGCCTGCGCCAGCATCGCCTCGGGGTTGCGATACGTCTTGGGATCCGTCTGGATGGAAAGGCGGCCATTGCGCCCTTTCTCGCGGTCGAAGATCGGCTTGAGCAGCCGCGCCCCATTCACCGACATCTCTTCCACCAGCAACCAGGCAATCTCCTCTTCGGTGGCCTGCGGGTGGCTGGCCACCAGAGCCTGAATGCTGGGCTTCCACAGCGGCAGTTCCTTCTTGAGCACAGAAACAACGATGGATGGGTTGCAGGTGGCTCCCACGGCCCCGTGATCGATCGAATAGGTCAGCTCTTCGATGGAAGGCGAATCGTTCCACAAGCAGGTGGGGGTGGTCTGCGTCATCTGATAGAGCGGGCTCTTGTAGGTGGTCTTCGATTCACTCGCGGCCATACTTCCTCCGGAAAATGCAAACGTGTGCACAAAAACCGTACCACTCCCTGCAGCTTAGGTCAAGAGAGTCAATCACAGCGAATGAATGGACAATGAATGTGCGTCAGTGGGTTTTTTAGTGTGTTTCAGTGGGTTTTTCAGGTTGACAGAAACGGCCTGAAAAGGCGATGATTAGCCTTGAAATGCACACGTGTGCATTTCCTGGAGTGATGATGGCTGATTTGCTGGTCCGCCCCGATGCCTTCCGCAACCGAATTGAAAATTTTGGCTATGAGTACCTCTCCTTTGGGGTGCGTAAACTGGCGCACGGCCAGAGCTTCGACACAAAAACCGGCGCCAATGAACTGGCCCTGGTAATGCTGGGCGGAGTCTGCTCGGTGATCAGCTCGCGGGGCGAGTGGCAGCGCGTCGGCGGGCGGAAGTCTGTCTTCGATGGCCTTCCTCACACGCTCTATCTCCCGCTGAAGACCAGCTTCACGGTAACCGCTGAAACCGATTGCGATCTGGCCTTCTGCTACGCTCGCGCCGAACAAGAGCATCCGGCGCGGCTGGTGACGCCGGACCAGGTGACGATCGAGATTCGTGGCGGCGGCAACGCCTCGCGCCAGATCAACAGCATGATTCCTCCCGGTTTTCCCGCCCATCGCCTGATTGTGGTGGAGGTCTTCACGCCGGCGGGCAACTGGTCCAGCTTTCCGCCCCACAAGCACGATGTGCACAATCCTCCCGGAGAAGTGGACCTGGAGGAGATTTATTACTACCGGATCCAGCGCCCGGAGGGCTTTGCCATTCAGAAGGTGTACACCCCGGACCGCCGCATCGACGAAACGCTGACGGTGCGCGACGGCGAACTTGTCCTGGTGCCGGAGGGCTATCACCCGGTGGTGGCGGCGCACGGCTACAACGTTTATTACCTGAACGCGCTGGCCGGCTCGGCGCGCTCCCTGGCCGCCTCCGACGACCCCGACTACGCGTGGGTGAGAAACGAGTGGCGCGAGATCGATCCCCGGCTGCCGCTGGTGAAATGATAACTATTCCGATGAGTTGAGGAGTCCAATGGCAACACGTCGCATCACTATGGCTCAGGCCCTGATTACCTTTTTAAAAAACCAGTATGTCGAGCGGGACGGGCAGGAACACTTATTCTTCGCCGGTGTGCTGGGCATCTTCGGTCACGGAAACGTGGCCGGCATCGGCCAGGCCCTGCAACAGAATCCGGATTTTCCCTATTACCTGGTGCGTAATGAGCAGTCCGGCGTGCACCTGGCGGCGGGCTTTGCCAAGGCCAGCAACCGGCTGCGCGCCTTTGTCTGCACCTCGTCCATCGGACCCGGCGCAACCAACATGATCACTGGCGCTGCGCTGGCCACCATCAACCGCCTGCCGGTGCTCCTGCTGCCGGGAGACATCTTCGCCCGCCGCAACGTCGCGCCGGTACTTCAGCAACTGGAGTCTCCCTCTACGCAAGACATAGGCGTCAACGACTGCTTCAAGCCGGTCTCCCGCTACTGGGATCGCATCTACCGCCCCGAGCAGCTCATCACCGCGCTGCCTGAAGTGATGCGCGTGCTCACCTCGCCGTCCGATTGCGGCGCGGTGACGCTGGCGCTGCCGCAGGATGTGCAGGCCGAAGCCTACGACTATCCAGAAGAATTGTTCCGTAAGCGGGTATGGCTGATTCGCCGCCCTCAACCCGACACGCTCTCCCTCCAACGCGCGGTGGAAGCCATCCGCTCCAGCCGCAAGCCTCTGATTATTGCCGGCGGTGGCGTGCTGATGAGTGAAGCCTGGGCCGCGCTCGACAAATTTGTCACGCAAACCGGCATTCCGGTGGCGGAGACGCAGGCGGGCAAAGGCTCGCTGGTCTGGGACCATCCGCAGTCGATGGGAGCTATCGGCGCTACCGGCACGCTGGCCGCCAATCGTCTGGCGCACTCCGCTGATCTGGTCATCGGCATCGGCACGCGCTACTCCGATTTCACCTCCGCATCCATGACCGCCTTCCAGAATTCTCAAGTCCGCTTCGTGAACATCAACACGGCGGAGTTTGACGCTTACAAGGTGGGCGCGATTCCCGTAGTGGCCGACGCGCGCGTTGCCCTCGAACAACTGACCACCGCACTCAGCGGCTACAAGGTAGCCAAGGAGTATGTCGCCGAATCTGCCGGCCTCAAAGTCCAATGGGAGGCCGAAGTGGACCGCCTCTTCCACCTGAACAATCCGGGAAAGCCGGCGCAGAGCGAAGTCATCGGCGCTATGTGGGAGGCGACTGGAGAGCGCGACGTGCTGCTTTCGGCGGCGGGCAGCCATCCCGGCGACTTGCACAAGCTGTGGCGCACGCGTTCGCCCAACGGCTATCACATGGAGTACGGCTACTCTTGCATGAGCTATGAGATTCCCGGAGCCATGGGCGCAAAGATGGCCGATCCCAGCCGCGAAGTCTATGTCTTTTTGGGCGACGGCACTTACCAGATGATGCCGACAGAAATTGTGACCTCCGTGCAGGAGGGCGTCAAGATCATCATCGTGCTGGTGGACAATCACGGCTTTGGCAGCATCAGCGCGTTGAGCCGCTCATTGGGCCAGGGAGAATTCGGCACCCGCTATCGCTACCGCTCGCAAACCTCCGGTCTGATGGACGGCGAGCCGATCACCGTGGACTTTGCCGCCAACGCGCGCAGCCTGGGCGCTCATGCCCTGAAAGCCTCCACGCTGGACGAATTGAAGCAAGCCCTGAGCAAGGCCAAAACGCTGGATCGCACTACGGTCATCGTGGTGGAGACCGATCCGGCTGTGGGCGTGCCGGACTACGAATCCTGGTGGGATGTTGCAGTAGCCGAAGTCTCCGAGATGGAGAGCGTGCGCGCCGCAAGAGCCCGCTATGAAGAGGCGCGCAAGCGCGAACGCTATTTTCTGTGAAACAAGAAAACACTTGAAAGAGGAGAAATCATGAAGAAGATGTTGGTTGGCAATGCGCCTTGTTCCTGGGGCTCGCTGGAACACCAGGACACGAGTCAGGTAGTCCCGTTTAACAGAATGCTGGATGAACTGGTGGAGACCGGCTACACCGGAACGGAGCTGGGCGATTGGGGCTATATGCCCACCGACCCCGCCGCCCTGGGTGCTGAAATCACGAAGCGCAACCTGGTCATGCTGGGCGCATTTGTGCCGGTGGCCATGAAGTATCCCGCCGCCCATGCCCCCGGCGTCGCTAATGCGGTGAAGACGGCTCGCCTGCTGGCCGCCGTGGCCACCTCGCCGGCGCCCTATCTCGTGCTTTCCGACGACAACGGCACCGACCCGGTGCGCACCAAAAATGCCGGGCGCATCACCCCGGAGATGGGGCTGAACGCGGCGGAGTGGAAGACCTTTGCCGGCGGCGCGGACCAGATTGCCAAGGCGGTCTTTGACGAGACAGGCCTGCGGACGGTGCTGCATCACCACTGCGCCGGTTATGTGGAGACGCCGGATGAGATTGATGTATTCCTGGAGTTGACCGACCCGCGCTACATGGGCCTGGTCTTCGACGTAGGCCACTATTATCACGGCACCGGTCGCGAGGAGTGCGACGTGACAGAGGCGCTTGATCGCTTCGGAGATCGCGTGTGGTACATCCACTTGAAGGACCTTGAGCCCTCCGTCGCCAAGCGCAGCCGCGAAGAAGAGTGGGACTACTTCACCGCCATGCGTAACGGCCTCTACCCCGAGCTTGGCAAGGGCTGCGTGGACTTCCCGGCCATGTTGCGCTGGCTCGCCGCGCGCGATTACAAGGGCTATATGCTGGTGGAGCAGGACATCCTTCCCGGCATGGGAAAGCCCAAGGAAAGCGCGCTGCGCAGCCGCGAATATCTGCGCTCCGTGGAAAAGTATTTTGCCTGAGCCGCTGCTTTGACCCCGTCGATTCCTTTGTTTTCAAACCGGGAATCGATGGGGCATGGCCGCCGGAGAAAAGTGTATGCTGTAGCTTGCTTTTCGCGGGGACAAAACGACGAGCTTTCAATGAACAGAGTTTCCAGAAAGGCATCAAGGGGGAGACATTGAGCACGCAAAAACTGAACATCGGAATCATCGGCGCCGGGCGCATCGGCAAGGTCCACGCGGAAACGCTGGCCTTCCGCTTGCCGGAGGCGCAGATCGTCGCCATCGCCGACGTCAATCGCGAAGCCGCCGAAGCGCTGGCTGCCCGCTGCAACATTCCCAAGGTAGCCGCGACCAGCGCCGAAATTCTTGCCGACAAGCAGATTGAGGCGGTGCTGATCTGCTCCTCCACCAACACCCACGCCGATCTGATTGTGCAGGCCGCCAAAGCCGGCAAGCACATCTTCTGCGAGAAGCCCATCGCCTTCAGCCTGGAGCAGATCGACAACTCCCTGGCCGCGGTGAAAGCTGCCGGCGTGCAATTGCAGATTGGCTTCAACCGGCGCTTCGATGCCAACTTTGCGCGCGTCCGCCACGCCGTGGCCACGGGCGAAATCGGCAAGCCCAGTTTGATGCATATTATTAGCCGCGATCCCGCGCCGCCGCCGCTCGCGTACGTCAAAGTCTCCGGCGGCATCTTCATGGACATGACCATTCACGACTTCGACATGGCGCGCTTTCTCATCGGCGACGAGGTGGAAGAGATTTACACGGCCGCCGGCGTCCGGGTTGACCCGGAGATCGGCAAGGCCGGCGATCTGGACACCGCGCTGATTGTGCTGCGTTTCCGCAACGGCGTCATCGGCACCATCGACAACTGCCGCAAGGCCCCATACGGCTACGACCAGCGCGTGGAGATTCTGGGCAGCGAGGGAAAGATCGCAACGGAAAACTGCTATCCTAACCAGGCCGTGGTCAGCGATGGAAAATCCGTTCATCAGGATCTGCCGCTCAACTTCTTCATGGAGCGCTATACGGAGAGCTTTACCAGCGAAATGAAATCCTTTGTCACCGCCATCCGCGAGAAGCGCACCACCTCGGTAACCGGCATCGACGGGCGGATTCCTGTGGCCATGGCGCTGGCGGCGCGCAAGTCCTATGACGAGCGCCGGCCCGTGCGACTGGAAGAGGTAGGCGGATGAAACAATCCCGGCTGGTCTCCATCCTTACCGACGTGCACTTGTGGGTTCCGGTCGGTGTCTTGATTCTGGGCATTATCCTTCTGATGAGCCTGAGGTGAATTCTTGAGCGACAATGGGCCTGCCTCACGAGGGCGTTCGACTCTCTCCCTGCACAAGCTCGGCGTCTTCTGCGGGCTGACCGCGGCCGTCTGGCTGGGCACTGCCGAAGCGCCCACCAAGCTGGTGAACGCCGGCTTTTCGCCCTTCCTCATCTCCATGGGCATGGTGATGGGCGCCTTCGTGGCCCGCTGGACGGTTCCCACGCTGCTCAAGGGCACGGGCTTCATCTTCTCCGACCTGCGCGACAAACCCCACCTCATTGTGTGGGCGCTGCTGGCAGGAATGTTGTGGGCCGTGGCCAACACGCTGACCATCTTCGGGGTGCGCAACGTGGGTCTGGCCATCGCCTTTCCACTGTGGAACACCAATAGCCTGGTGGGCCTCTTCTGGGGCTGGCTGCTCTTCAAGGAACTGCGCGGTTCCGGCATCAAGGAGTGGTCAAAGGTGTTGGGAGGAGCATTCGCCATCGTCGGCGGCGCGGCGGTTCTGGCCTATGCCACGGCCAGCCAGTCCAATGCGCCGGGCAAGGCTCTGGTGGGCATCGTGGCGGCGCTGGGCGCGGGCGTCCTGCTCGGCACCATGTACATTCCCTACCGCAAGGCTTACATCAGCGGCATGAACCCGCTCTCCTTCGTCACCATCTTCACCTTCGGCGAGTTGGGCACCGTCACCATCCTGGCAGCCATCTTTCATGGCGGCGCGGGAAATCTCCTCGGCGAATTGCATCGCGCGCGGCCCATGCTTTTCTGGCCCTTTCTGGGCGGATTCTGCTGGGTGATTGGCGACCTCTTCCAGAATTTTGCTGCAAAATACATCGGCATCGGGCGCGGCATCCCGCTCTCCAACACCAATCAGTTGTGGGGATTGGCGTGGGGCGCGCTGGTCTTCGCCGAATTTTACGGATTGACCACTTCCGCAAAGGCGCTCATCCTCACCGGATCGCTGGTGATGATTGCCGGCGCGGTCTCCATCAGCATGGCCGACCCCGGCGCATCGGAGCTGGTGAACTGGAAGCTCGCCATGGACCGCGAGTGTGACCGTTATGGACTGGATGCGAAAAAAGTCGGCGCGGTGGTCGCCGGAAA
>CABDYB010000008.1_pt1 | contig 32324 bp, 16 predicted proteins | sample 3131861 | NCBI WGS metagenome assembly CABDYB01 (sample SAMEA5534336, study PRJEB31848) | metagenome | biome: tundra; feature: field; material: soil | place: USA | collected 2013-05 | depth 0.15 m | reverse complement strand
AGTGTAGTGTTTGCCGGCAGAGTCCACGTCCACGGATTGCTGGAGGTCAGAGCCCACGCCGATGGGGCAAGCGTTGCCGTAGCTCCCGTGGGCAGCCCGGTCACGGTGAAAGTCACTGGCAACGAGAAAGAAGTGCCGCTGCCCGGAGCAATGGAGAACGAATACGTTGCCGTACCGCCCGGAAGAATCGTTTCCGAGGTGGTGGTAGGATTGCCCAGATTGATGTCGATCGCCGCTTCAGAGATTGTATTGCTGGGTCCGGCGGAGAGGAAGTTTGTGTCGCCGTTATAGAGCGCGGTGATGCTATGCGTGCCCGTGGCCGTGTAGGTGACGGCACAGCTTGCCACGCCGGTTGATGTGGTCACCGTCACGCCTGTGCAGGCTGTCAGCGCCACGCCACCGTCCTGGAAGGTAACCGTCCCCGTCGGCTTACCGGCCGTGGAAGAAACCGTCGCCGTGTAGGTGACTGGATTCTGCAACAGAATCGGATTCAGGCTGGAGACCAACGAGATTGCGGACGCCGCCTTATTCACCTGGAGCTGAACGGTCGCCGTCGCCGGTGTTGTGTAGTCCGTCGTATCCGTGGGAGTGAAGCTCACGGAGAGGGTTTGCGAACCCGCCGTCAGCATCGCGCCGGAGAGCGGCGAATAGGTGAACACGCCGGGAAGGCTGGCGCCGGTCACACCCGTTGCCGTGGCGTTAAGCTGGGTTCCGCTCAGCGCTGTGCCATAGGTGATGGCCGCGGGTGTTGCCCAGGCGAGCGTCGGATTGGCCTTGTTCACCTGAAGCTGAACGGTCGCCGTCGCAGGCGTTGTGTAGTCCGTCGTATCCGTGGGAACAAAGCTCACGGAGAGGGTTTGCGAACCCGCCGCCAGCACCGTGCCGGAGAGCGGCGAATAGGTGAACGTACCGGGCAGGTTGGCTCCGGTTACGCCCGTTGCCACTGCGTTAAGCTGGGTTCCGCTCAGCGCTGTGCCGTAAGTGATGGCCGCGGGCGTTGCCCAGGCGAGCGTCAGATTGGCCTTGTTCACCTGAAGCTGAACGGTCGCCGTCGCCGTGGTGTAGTTCGCCGTGTCAGTCGGTGTGCAGGTGACGCTCAGGGTCTGCTGACCTGCAGCGAGCACCGTGCTCGCCGCCGGCGTGTACAGGCACGTGCCAGACACACTGAGCGATGCGTTCAACTGCGTCGCGCTCAGCGCAGTGCCGTAGGTGATGGCCGCGGGCGTTGCCCAGGTAATCGAAGGCGTCGCCTGGTTCACCTGAAGCTGTACGGTCGCCGTCGCCGGCGTCGTGTAGTCAGTCGTGTCCGTGGGAGTGAAGCTCACGGAGAGGGTTTGCGTACCCGGCGTCAACACCGTGCCGGAGACCGGCGTATAGGTGAACGTACCGGGCAGGCTGGCTCCGGTTACCCCCGTTGCCGTGGCGTCAAGCTGAGTTCCGCTCAACGCCATGCCGTAGGTGATAGCCGCGGGCGTTGCCCAGGTGATCGTTGGATTGGCCTGATTGACCTGGATGGTCTGCTGCACCTGAGGCGCAGCGGTGTAGTAGCTATTGCCCGCCTGGTTGGCGTCGATGACTAGCTGCGTGCCGGCGCTGGTAATTGTCAGCACGCTGCCATTAATGGAACCGGTTGCGTTGGAAGAGGGGTCGATGCTGAAGATGACCGGTTGACCTGATCCGCCTCCGCTCGCTACAAGCGTAATCGGCCCAACACCGAAGGTCACGGGCGTCGTGGGAGCCGTAAAGCTGATTGATTGCGGAATTGCCGTGCCGGTCTCCGTATAGCTGGCCGGAGCGCTTGCTCCAGAGACGCTGGCCGTGACGGAAAGTGCGCCGACGGCGCTTGGCTGCGCGGTAACTTGCGCCTGGCCGAGGGTATTGGTGACAGCCGTGTTTCCAGCCGGGAAGCTGACGCCGGTTCCCGCGAAAGTTACTGACGCACTGGGAACCAGGTTGCCGAACGCGTCCTGCACGATGACAGTGAGTGGATTGGTGAACTCAGCGCCGTACTGCGCTGTCTGGCCGGAACCAGCGATCTCCGCAATGCTGGCCGCGGGGCCAACAGGAGTCGAGACGCTGGCCTGGTTGGAAGGCACTGAGGTAAACATCCCGTTACTGGCTTCCACCAGATAGTAATACGTCGTCAGGGGCAAGAGCGAGGCGTCCACATACGACGTGCCTGAGGTGGTGGTGATCAGATTGCTGGCCGAGGGTGTGAACCCGGAGATGGTGCTGCGGAAAACTTCATACACCACGCCGGAGGTTGAACTTGCGTCCCAACTGATATTCGCCTGCGTGTCGGAGGCGCTGGACGCGGCGAGGCTGGTTGGCGCGACAAGCGCAGGAGGCATATTGCTGCCCGTGCCGACCTGGATACCGTTGACCGTGGGGTTATTCGCGGCGCCGATCGTAAACAGAATCGAGATTTTTCCGGTGGCGTCCGCGAACGCGTAGAACGATTGGACATTGGCTACGTTAGCGCCGCCCGTGGTGGCGTAGATGTCAAAATTATTCAGAACTGCCGCGCCGTTGATTGCAACATTGAATTCGCGATATCCGACTTTACCGCCGTTGGTAAAACCGGTCCCGGATTGAACGAAGTTCTCATTAAAGTCAAGAGCCACGATGTAGCTTGCGCCGGGCGTAAGGCCAGGAATGGTGTAAGTGAATGGGCCGCCGTGTGTGTACGAGTTAAACACGTTGGTCGGAACCCAATTCATGGTTCCGGCTGGATTCACGATCGTCGTAATGGTCTTTTGCGACAGAGTGGTGGTGCCTGACAGGTAAGCGGCCGTATCGTAGACCCAATTTTGTCCCGCTGTTGTTGGTATTGTGTTGGCTGCGTTACCGCATCCGGCAAGGTTCGCGCAACCGGAGTCAATGCTCACGATATAAGAAGTGATTTGTTCGCCGTTGTTGACGGTCGTTGTGGCGGTGGCCTGATTGGAGGCCGACGATAAGCCTGCGACGTCACTCGCTTCCACAACGTAGTAGTATGGCGTTCCGGCAACTGCGGTTGTGTCCGCAAACGACGTGCCCGTCACGCTGGTCGCCACCTGATTACCGGAGGAGGGCGTAAAGCCGGGAGACGTCGACCGGAATACCGTGTAGATGGCGCCGGGAGTCGAGCTTGCCGTCCAGGTGAGATTGACCTGGGTTGGCGCAATCGCGAATGCATCAAGATTCGCAGGCGCCGCCGGGCAGGTCGTCGAGCAGGCTACGCCATAGAATGGCACGTAGCTGGTGATGGAGCCGGATTTAGCTACGGTGCCAACATTGTCGACGGTGTAGGTAATTTGTCCGCTTCCGGTCAGAAAGACTGACACGGCGTCGATTACGTCCACTCCAGGGGTATACGGCACGGTGATCGCGCTGTCTTCGATGATGGGCAGTCCCTGATCGAAGTAGGAGTAAACACCCAGGCCGTAAGCGGCGTGCGACGTAACCGAGTTGGAGACCACGTAGGACGGGTAGCCGTTCGCGCTGCCATCCATCCACGCGCTCTGGCTTGGAACATCATAGGGCAACTCGCTCTGATAGAAGATGGTCTCGCCGCCGTTGCCATTCCATAGAACCTGGGCTCCTTCGTAGTGCTCGACGAATAGGCCCAGCGCCGTAACGTTGTCGCCATTCACAATAACGCCGTTTTCGCCGGCGTTGCCCGTCCAGATAGGAGAAGCTCCTGCGCCGTGATCCGCGCGCCATGCCCAGATGTTGTCGAGGATGACGTTGTTGCTGTCAATTTCCATGCTGGTGGCAGCGGTGCCAATTGTGGCTCCGCCAATGCGGAAGAAGACATCGTTGATGGTGATTGGGTTGCTGGCGTGGCTGACGCGCGATGCGCCCTGAACGCCGATCTGCATGAGCACCGGCGAGGAGACCGGGCCTGCGTCGATAAGCAATCCGGCAATCTGCACCCCATCCACATCGGCAATCGTAATCGCTGCTGTTCCCGCCTGCGGCACGATGGTGGCATAGCCGAGTCCCAGCACGATGGTGTTGGGGTTGGTGATGTTGATTGAGCCGTTGTACTGATAGATGCCCGGAGTAAGAATGAGGTTCTGGCCATTCGCCAGGGCCGTATTGATGTCCGAGAGAGAGTTTGAAGGCTGCGCGATGAAAAAGCTGCTGATGGGAAGCGTGTAGCCCGGCTCATCGCCGGTGGAAGTCGCTGTGCCGGAGGCGCCGGCCCAGGTTGTGCCGGACGAATTGGTCAGCGCCGCAGGCACAAACACGTTGTAGTTGCCGCTGCCATCCACATAAAGGAAGGGCTTTTCGCGGCTGACCGGAGTCGTGGGAAGCACCGTATACCTATTAACGATCGGGTAGTTCGGCGCCGGCGCGCCCTGCACGCCGGAGAAGACCATATTCCAGACGCCTCCTGACCAACTGCCAAGAGTGCTGTTGCGTGTATACCACTGCTGCTGCGAGCAGGGGTTGACGGCGCCGGTAACGACCGTATTGCTGATGAATCCGCCGCTGGAGCTGCCGCAGTAGGCGTTTGTCAGTTCCAGCGCACCATTGACCTGGACGCGGCGCATGGGCGCGGCTTGCGATACGCCCCATAGCAGTGTGTTCGCGCCGCCGTTTTGCGGTGAGTTCTGGAGAGGATCAATCGTCATGTTCTCCAGGGAGCGCCAGAAATATATGCCTAATGAGGCCCCAGGGCCATTACCTGAATTCTGGGTCGTCCAGGCGCCAAATTGGGGACTCAGGTAGCCTGTGATCGTGACCGCGCCGGGGGTTGCGCCGAGGCCGGCGATCGACTCGTAATACCCGACTGGCGCTTTCACAGTGTAGGTGCCCGGCAAGAACAGAATCGCATTTCGAGTCGTGGAGAATTGCGATTGAGTTGGATTCGATATATATGTGGTCGAGAAGTTGCCGGGATCGTTTGCGATATTCGTGAGAGCTGTCTCAATCTGCGCCTCTGTCATCGACGGAGAAATGATTGTGACGTTCGGGCCGAAGTTTGGCGTTTGAGCCGAGGCCTGAAGCCCCCCCGAGAGTGTGATTGAGAAGATCAGGCCAAGAAATAGCATAATGCTGATTCCAAGGCACTTACCGCCTTTGATTTGCGTGTTGCGAATTTTCATCAGTTTTTCCTCGCGACAAATTGTTTGCTTACGCAGCGGTCCCCGGTGGTTCGGACACACCTCGGCGCATCAGCCAGATTGAAGTATATTGAATATATAGTGCGCAATACTTACTCTTGTCCAATACAAGATGAGTGTCAAGGGCGGAGGTGCGGCTACCTCTGGATCAGTCCCACTAAACGCCCTAGCGCCAGGAGGGATTCTCGGTTGTTGACAAATCGCCAATGCGCTCATTGAAGACGGATAGGTCCTCAAATGTCGGCTAGCGTTCATCGATTTGCCGACATAAGAGTTTTCAGCTGTTGCCTACAGGCCAATTTACTCACTGAGTGTACCTGGGATTCTTAATCAGCTAAAATTCCGATAAATTGGGATCCGAATCCCAGTATCAGGGAAATACAATTCCCTGATACCGAAGTGATATTTCCCTGTTCCGTTCAACGCGAGGATTGGACATCGATGGGGATAACTGGTGCATATTCAGCCTGATAACCGAATGGCCGGCCAGATTTTTGTACCGTAATTGCGAAAATTCCCTGTATTTTTCCCTGTTAGCAGGGAATTCGATCCAGAGACGGGTTCGCTGAAGACTCCATCCACCGCCATTTAAGTCTTTTATTATAAATAACTTGAACAAATATTCCCTCTTTCCTCGCCCGTGATGAGCTAACATCAACGGTCTCAGTCAGATGCAACGAATATTCCGGTGTGGAGGCGCCAGACTCCAGTTGCTGGGCCAAAGGGTTTCAGTGCGCGCTATGGATCGCCGCACTCCTTGGATCAAATGCAGCTAGCGGAAGTGTCACGGCGATTTGCGCTCCACCGCAGTCGCGATTTCCGGCTGACACGGCTCCGCCGTGAGCACGCGCCACCGCATCGACGAAGGCCAGACCCAGCCCGTGGCCGCTCGACTCTTTTCCCTTCACCCTGCGCTCGAACAGATGAGGCAATACCTGTGGATCGAAGCCCGGCCCATCATCTTCCAGGATCAGCGATGCGACCTTGCTCTCGGCCTTTAGCCGTAGGTTGACCATGCAGGCAGCGGGCAGGTGCTTCAGTTCATTGTCAAAGAGATTGGCGATCATCCGATGGATCAACGCCTCATCGGCTTCGATTCTGAGCGGTCCGCCGCTTTTCAGCCGGATTTGAAGACCCTTTTCCGACATCGACGGCTCATACAGATCGATCATGATTCTCAGCAATTCGTCCAGGTCGACCGGAACACGATTCAGCCTGAGTGCATCCGCCTTGGCTTCGGCCACATCCAGGGACTTGTTCAGAAAATCGGTAAGCCGGTCCAGTTCCTCGATGGCGGAGACGATCGGTTCGGCATATTCGACCTGCGTGACCGCGGACAACGACATCTCCAGCTTTCCGCGAATTGCCGTAAGTGGGCTGCGCAAATCGTGCGCCAGCGAATCCGTGATAGTGTGCAACTGATGTATCGAACTTTCGATGCGATCAAGCATGCGGTTGAGCGTCAATGCCAGGTGGCTCACTTCGTCGTTTCTCTTGGTCGTAGGCACCCTGGCATTCAGATCGGAATGGCCGATTCTTGAAGCTGCTTCAGCAATTTCGCGCACGTGAGTCAGCATGCGCCAGGTGGTAATGAAGACAATGCCAAATCCGAAAAGAACAAGCAGCAGCCAGAACAAGAAAAAGCGCTGTCCCAGATTCCTCAGCACCCGCAATTCGTCGCGCTCGGATAATCCAAGATAGATATAACTTCCGTCGTCTATTTGAATCGAAGCAACGCGAAAAGGAATTGCGAGCCCCTGAACATGAAGATCCGCGGGCCGATGAGGAATAATCCTGGTTGCCTGAATGGCCTTCAGATACGGTTCGCCGCTTCCCGCGCCGACCCATAGCGTAAGTGAGCCGTTGCCGCCTGTCTGAAGGAAGAAGACCGAGTCGTTTGAACTGTTCGCGGATGGATCCCTGTTCGGCACTTCCTTGCCCGCCAGCTCGGCCACTTCGCCCATAACCCTGTCGTGGAGCGCGTCTTTCGGCGTTCGTTCGGCGACATCGCCCAGCGTTTCCACCTCTCCGGAAAGCCATGCGTCACTGCGCCGCTGAATATCGCCGGCGACAAAGTGATGAAGAAAGGTAAAGACCAGCATGGTTCCGCAGGCAAATGCCAAGGTCGCCCACAGAGAGATGCGCCACGCGGCGCTGTGCAGGATTGGCCTAGCGGTCTTTGAGGACATAGCCCACACCTCGCAGAGTACGAATCAGCGGCTTCTGCCCGTGGCCATCGACCTTGCCGCGCAATCGATAGATATGAACATCCACAACATTGGTGTCCGGCTGGATGCGCATGCCCCATACTTTGTCGAGAATCATCGAGCGCGTCACAACGCGGCCCGCATTGCGGCAGAGATACTCCAGCAGGACAAACTCCTGAGTCGTGAGTTGCAAGAGCTCTCCTGACCGGGTCGCCTCGCGGCGAAGCAGATCCAGCTCAAGATCGAGGACCTGCAGCCGGGTTGCCTCAATGACGGAGGGGCTATTGCGCTTGAGAAGGTTGCGGAGCCTTGCCAGCAACTCGGCAAGCGCGAAGGGCTTGGTGAGATAATCGTCCCCGCCTTGCTCGAGGCCCCGCACCCTGTCATCGACGCTTCGCCTTGCCGACAGAATCAGCACCGGTGCGCGGAGTCCCAGTTGACGCAGCTTGAGGATCAAGCTGATGCCATCCTGGTCCGGCAGCCCTAGGTCGACGATCAGAATGTCAAACTGCCCATCGACAGCCAGCCGCTCGGCCGTCTTGCCGTCTCCAGCCGCCTCCACCTGATACCCCGCCTCTTCAAGCGAAGTTCGCAGGAATCTCTGGATATCGATTTCGTCCTCAACCAGCAAAAGGCGCATGAGGGGATCATAGTGCATTCCAGGCGAAATTTCAGCAATTAGTCCCGCGATGAAACAGCATTGATAAGTGCACTCCAGCATCCGGAAGATGAACATATTGTCATGTAGGCTTCGGCTCTCTGTCATGCGACTTGAGTAGTCTAAAACACAGTTGCAAATGTATTCCCCAGAGATGAACAAATTGTCATGTGGATAGGCGAGTTCTGCCCCTCCCCAAAATGCTGCGAAACCGTCTCACCCATGAATTGCAACTAAGTCGACAGTACGGGAGAAACACAGGCGTGATTCTCCCGTACACACAATGTTGAACAACAGGTGAAGAAGGGAACGAGGACACAAGTGCCAGCGGCCCAATGCATGAATACTGTGAATACAACGCTGTTCGCGGATGACTTCAAGACATTTCTGCCTCTTCCGATGGCGCTCGACCCGCCCCTCGAGGAGGCCCTTCGCCATGTGCTTGACAATCCGGGGAGCCTTGTTCGGCCGCGCATGGTGTATCAGGTGGCGACGGCGTACGGCCTGGAGGAGGCAGCCGCCAGGAACCTGGCCATCGCGCTTGAATACTTCCATACAGCCTCTCTGGTCTTCGACGATTTGCCGTGCATGGATAATGCCTGCGAGCGTCGCGGAGTTCCCTGTGTTCACTTCGCGTTCGGCGAGGCCGGCGCGATTCTTACCGCCCTCGCCCTTATCAATCGCGCCTACGCGCTTAGTTGGCAGGCAGTCGCAGTAACTTCGCCGCAAACTCAATCACGCGCGCTGGCCTACATTGAGCAGTGTCTCGGCGTGGAAGGCTTGCTCAACGGTCAGAGCCTTGACTTGCACTACGCCACTATGCCTCACAATCGCGAGACGACCGAGAGAATCGCGCGCGGCAAGACCGTTTCGTTAATCCGTCTTACGCTGGTTCTACCGGCCATGCTGGGCGGCGCAGCAGCGCGAGAGATCCAACTGCTGGAGCGGATTGCCCTCTACTGGGGCCTCGCCTACCAGATGGTCGATGATCTCAAGGACGTGCTCGATAGCACGCAGGACGCTGGAAAAACCATTGCCCGCGACATTCTGCTCGACCGCCCCAACGTCGCCTCGGCCATGGGCATTTCCGGCGCTATGGAGCGTCTCACTCGCTTCATTTGCATGGGAGATACTACGCTCCAACAACTTCTGAGATTGAAACCGGAGATGTCCTTCATGGAAAAACTGCGCGGCAGCCTGGAAGAGGAACTGGTTCGGGTTACCGCGAATGCCTGCGTAACGGCTCAGGGAGCGCGCCTGTGATCTTTCTCAAGTTGATCGTGACCAATCTGCGCCGCCATCGCATCCGCTCGTTCATCAGCGTTGCGGGCATAGCCTTCAGTGTCGCAGCCATGCTCACCGTGGTCACCATCCTGCAAGGCGCTATCGGCATGTTTTCCGGCATCCTGTCGAACGATAGCGAGATGATCGTCTTCGAGCGCAACGTCTCTGATCTCTTCTTTAGCAACGTGCCTGCGTCGGCGGCAGAGCAGATCGCCGATTGGCCGATGGTTTCTCATGCCGATCCGGTACTCTTCGGCATCGTGTCCAGCGCCGGCCACCCCATCATAACCTGCTTTGGCGTAACCGCTGCCGACGCCCGCATCCGCAAAGCCGCCTGGATTGCCGGCGATAAACTTAGCTTCGCGCAACACGCTGATGATGTGGTCCTCGGAGAGCGGGCAGCGGAGTTCCTTGGCGCAAAACTCGACGACCATGTGCCTATCGGGCACGGTGTCTTCCACGTCATCGGAATTCTGAAGACGGCCAACGGTTTTGAGGATGGCGGCGTTTTCATGCCACTCAGTTCCACGCAGAGCTTCTTTCACAAGGAAGGCGCCTCCTCCGTCATCACCATCAAGCTGGGCAACAAGGACGATGCGGCCTCGTTCAAAGCGATGGTCAAGGCGAAGTTCCCCAACCTGATTGCCTTGGAAGACGCGGAGTTTACGCGCTCTTATTCGCAGTTCAGAATTCTCAAGTCCACGGCCTGGGCGGTGGGAGGATGCGGACTGCTAATGGGCGGGCTGGGCGTTGCCAACACCATGATTATGTCGGTTTTCACGAGGATTCGCGAGATCGCCATCCTGCGCGTCAACGGCTTCTCTCACCTGCAGCTTGCCGCGATGATCTTTGGCGAATCGGCGGTTGTGTCCCTGCTGGGCGCTATGTTGGGCCTCCTGACCGGAACCTGCCTGCTCTTTGCGCTCAAGCTGGTTCCCGCTCTTGACGGCTATATCGATGTAACCATCCAACCTTTTGTCATGTTGATCGTAATTCTGCTCGCCTTGCTCACAGGAATCGCCGGCGCGCTCTACCCGGCCGTCTATGCCATGCGTCTCAGAGCGGTGGAGGCGCTGCGCTTCGAATGAATCTCTCTACGACACAAGCAGGAAATCAGAAGCGCACCGTTCTACGCGTCGAGGACGTGTGGAAGAGTTATGACGACGGGACAATAGAGGTTCTCAAGGGTGTGAATTTCGATGCTATTGAAGGCCAGTCGGTAGCTCTTTGCGGCCCTTCGGGCTGCGGCAAGAGTACGCTGCTGCATCTGTTTGGCGGCCTGGATGCGCCGGACCGCGGGCGTGTGTCGGTCAATGGCATCGAGGTCAATCGTCACCGCAATCTTCTGCGTCTTCTGCGCCACGAGGTGGGATTCGTCTTTCAGTTGCACAACCTGATTCCCGATCTCACGCTCGCAGAGAACTGTCTGATCCCCACGGTCGCCGCAGGCATCGACCATCGCACTGCACATGCGCGCCTCATGCAGCTTACCGAACGTACCGGACTGACCCATCGCCTCGACCAGCGCATTCAGAAACTCTCTGGCGGGGAGCGCCAACGCACCGCGCTCTGCCGGGCATTGATGAACAAACCGAAGATCCTGCTTGCTGACGAGCCCACCGGCTCACTCGATGAGCACTCGAGCGGCGTGGTCTTTGATCTATTGCTTGACCTGGTAGCCACGGAGGGCGTGACCCTGGTGATGGCCACCCATGATCGCGGCCTGGCCATGCGCTGCGACCGCTTGCTGGAAATGCATGACGGGAGAATCCATGAGCCAGTTTCCGCCTGATGCGACGATCTCTTCCGGCAGCGCTCCGCGGGCTGTTTCCTGCGCCGCATGGCACAGCTTGTTCTGGCTGGTTATCGCCAATGCCATCGGCGTTCTGCTCGCGATTCTTTTGCTCTTCCCCGTTCTCAATCGATTGCTGGGCGAATGGACCTATGGCCGCTGGATCATGGTGCATTTGAATCTCGAACTCTATGGCTGGATGAGCCTTCCCATGGCCGGTTTTCTCTTCAAGGTTTATGGCGCTGACCGCGGGCGGCTCGCACAATGGTGCAGGCCGGCTCTGTGGGTATGGTCCGTCGCGCTCGCAGTGGGTGCATATTCGTGGCTCTCTGGCCACACCAGCGGCAAGCTGTTTCTCGATTGGTCCGGCTACGCGCGTATCTTCTTTCCGCTGGCGATGATTGCACTGTGGCTGCTGCTCGCCGTCTCTTTCGTCCGCGAATGGAAGACCGCGACCAAAACGAGCTTCGCCGCGCGAAGTGCGAAACTGCTTGGTCTCGTGCTTTTGCTGGTGGTTCCTTGCGTGATGTACATCGCGTCCAGCCCAAATCTTTATCCAGCCATCAATCCCGACACTGGCGGCCCCACGGGCGCAAGCCAGCTTGAATCGTCGCTCATTATTGTGGCAATTTTGCTTATGCTCCCGTACGGGCTCACACGGCGCAAGGCCGGAAATTCCCGGGCAGTCGTGCTTGCCTGGGTTATCATGACCGCAGAGTTTCTTCTTTGTTATGCGCTGGGCCGCGCCGACATCAGCCATCACCGCCCCGCGCAGTTTCTCTCGCTGGGCAGCCTGCTCGTCTGGATTCCACTCACACCTGTTTACTACGCAGCCTTCGAGTGGAGCGCGAATACGCGCCGCTGGCGCATCGCTTTTCTTGCCTGGTGGTCGGCCCTAGTCCTCACCGGCTGGGTCTTCTTTCTACCGGGCGTGCTCGACCACTTCAAATTCACCGATGGTCTTGTCGGCCACTCACTGCTGGCCATGGCGGGCTTCACCTCCAGCCTGCTGATCTTCGTACTCGTCCAACTGCTAGGCGAGGACGGATGGATCTTCAATCGAACGCGGTCGTTCTATGGATGGAATATCGCCGTCCTGGCTTATGTCGTGCTGATGTCGGCCGCAGGCTGGCGCGAGGGCTTTGATCCAACTTTCACCATAGTGCCCGGTGCGGCGCGCAACGCTGTCTATATTCTTCGCCTGGTCGTTGGAGTCGTAATGCTGGTCTCTTCGCTGGACTGGCTCATCGACGCCACAACGCTGCTTCGCGAGCCGTCTGCTGTTTCCGTTTCCACGCCCTTTGCACAGGAGAAGACCGCATGAATCGTCCCATTCTCATCGGCTATCAGCTACTGATCGGCCTCTCCGACTCATTGACCGGCGCGTTGCTCATCATCGCACCGGAGTTCACGCTGCGGCTCATGAACTTGCACGCACCCGCCGTCGCGCTGCCGTTTCTGTCGTTCATCGGAGCATTTGTTTTCTCCGTCGGCCTTGCCTGCCTTTATGGCGCGTGGGTTGTGGTTCGGCGCAAGAGCCCATGCAAGGTGGAAGTTGTCTGGCTGCTTACGGCCATAACCCGGGCCAGCGTGGCCATCTTCATCGTCAATCAGATTTTGGCGCATATGCTGGAAGCCGGCTGGCTCACGGTTGCCATCACCGATGGTGCTTGCGTATTGATTCAGGCAATAGGGCTTCGCAAAGGCTGGCTGGCCAATGCTGCGCGATAAGTGGCTCCAATCCGGATGGCAGGGCGCCAGCCTTGTCGCGATCACGTATGTCTACTTCCTCATCTTCGCGCAGTTCGCGTTTCTCCAGCGGCTGGCGATTCTTGGAATAGCCAGTACGCACTTGACCGCCGTAATGGCCGCAATGGCCGCGGGCGGAATCCTGCTCAGTCTTCTAACGCCTCGGCTGATCCTCTGGCCCTCGCCAAACTTGCGGCTGCGCGTTGGACTTTGCGCGTCAGGTGCGGCGGCATTTCTTTCGCTTCTTCCGCTCGGCCCCGTCGCCAGCATAGCTGTTGCATTTTTGATTGGCGCCGGGCTCGGCCTGCTTACCGTCACACTTGTGACTCACCTGCGCCAATGGACAGGAAATCGCCATCCGATCTTGTTGGTCGGCCTGGGCGCCGGCACCGGCTATCTGATTTGCAACCTTCCATCCTTCTTCACTGCATCGGCTGAGGTGCAGACGGCAACGGCAGGCTTGTTATGCCTCGCCGGACTTTGCATAACTCTGTCTCCCTCGCCGGTAGCTCCGCAAGAGGCGGAGGTTCCGCCGCAACCCGCCGTCCCGTTTGTCCGCGTGCTGGCTTGCTTCACCGTACTCATCTGGCTCGACTCCGCCGCTTTTTTTATCATTCAGAAGACGCCCGGCCTGAAAGCGGGCATGTGGCATGGATCGCTCCATCTGAGCATCAACGGCTTACTGCATTTTGGAGCAGCACTGGCGAGCGTTTGGTTCTTGCGCCGCCGAGGTCTCTCGTTTGTTCTCTCCGCATCGTTTCTTGCACTGGGCATCGCGTGTTTTCTCCTGCTTGACCCGCATCTTGTCACATTGGCTTCTGTCTTCTATCCCATTGGCGTCTCGCTTTACTCGGTTGCCCTGGTTGCTTATCCCGCGCTGCTGAGCCCGGCCATTTCCACGGCAGAGCGTGGCCGCCAGGCTGGATGGCTCTACGCCATCGCGGGCTGGTCCGGCTCCGCGATGGGAATCGGCATGGGTCAGAATTTAGGCTACGTTCCGCCCCTGTTTGTGCTGGTGGCCGGAGCGGTTGTCCTGCTGCCCTGGCCGCTCAAATTTCTGTTGCAACGCAAGCGTGAATTGGTGCTGACTGCGGTCGTGCTTCTGGCGTCCTTTTCTCTGGATCGCTTTTTTCTCGGCGTGCGCGTCTCTCCGCCACTCTCTCCGGTCGCGCGAGGCCGGCAGGTTTATATCTCCGAAGGTTGCATCAACTGCCACACCCAGTTTGTGCGCCCTGACTCGCCGGATGTCCTGATGTGGGGGCCGAGTGAGAGCCTTCAGGAGCTTCGACAAGAGCGTCCGCCGCTCATCGGAAACCGGCGCCAGGGGCCTGACCTTGCCGAGGTTGGCGGCCGCCGTTCAGCTTTGTGGCTAAAGCTCCACTTCTATGACCCGCCCGAGGTCAGCGGAGCCTCCATCATGCCTTCCTATGCTTTTCTCTTTCGCGATCAGCGCGGCGATGACCTGGTGAGCTATCTGAAAAGTCTGCATGGAAGCGGTACATCGCAACATCGGCTTGCGGAAGAAAACTGGCATCCATCTTCTTTCGCCATCGAAGAGGCCAATGCCCGCGATGGCGCACGCAGCTTCCAGCGTCATTGCGCCACCTGCCACAGCGCAGGCGGACGAACGCGCTGGGAAACTCACTTCAAGCGGCTTCCCCCCGATCTTGCAGTTGGACCGTACCTCCACCTACCACCTTTAGGCGATGATGCGCAACGAAGGGATCGCCTGGCGCGCATTGTTAAATTTGGAATTCCAGAAACCGATATGCCCGGGCATGAGTACCTTTCTGACAAGGAAATCGCGTCCATCTCCCTTTGGTTGTCGCAGAGCATCGGACAACTGGATCAAAAACCATAACAGACCGCAGCAATGCAGGAGATAATCCATGAAGACCACAGTAAAGTCCCTTTTTCTCGCGCTCCCGCTGGCCCTCGTACCGGTTGCGTACGCCCAGCATCAGACCTTCACCGTCACCCCGGATGCAAGCCATGTTGCCTTTTCTCTGGGCGGAAATACGCACCACGTAGATGGAACCTTCCACGTGCAGAGCGGCACGATCGACTTTAATAGCGGCACGCAAAGCATATCGGGCTTCGTGGTGGTCGCGGCCGGCAGCGGCAACAGCAGTGACCAGGGCCGGGACAAAAAGATGAACACGGACGTGCTGGATGTGGCGCACTTTGCCGAGATCTCTTTTGTGCCCAAAAGCTATCAAGGGACAGTCGTGGCCGCCGGCGATTCCTTAATTCAAGTTACCGGTGTCTTCACCCTTCATGGCGCTCCGCATGACATGACCGTTCCCATGCAGATTCACATCGACGGTACAGCTCTCACGGCCAAAACGCACTTCACGATTCCCTATGTGAAGTGGGGTTTGAAAGACCCGAGCATTTTTATCCTCAAGGTTGCCAAGGAAGTTGATATCGACCTTACGCTCGTGGGCCGCCTATCCACCTCAAATTGATCTGGAATCGTAGAGCCAAATGCTACCATCCAATGGATATGCCACTGACTATAGCCAAGCAGGTGGGAAGTCGCTACGTGAACCAGGTGCCGACGAAGGTCGGTGGACTTTCCATTGCCTTCAAGGTGGGCCCACACTTCATTTTCGGGAGAGCCGCGCGCTCGCCGAAGCATCAACTAGGGCCGTTCCGCACAGACCATCGAGTCTATAAGAAGAGTCCGGACTCTGGCCTGCGCGTAACATGGTTCGGTCATTCCTCCTCGCTGGTCGAAATCGACGGTGTAAGCGTCCTCATCGATCCCGTTTGGGATGAACGCGCGGCGCCCACACAGTGGGCTGGTCCAAAGCGCTTCTTCCCGCCGACTCTTTCACTCGAAAACCTGCCTCCTGTTGACATCGTCCTCATTTCACACGATCACTACGATCATCTCGGCGCGGGTACGATTCAACGCCTTGCACATATGGAGAGCTTCCGGCAGACGCGCTGGATCACCCCTCTCGGCGTGGGCAGCATCCTGTCGAGCCTCGGGGTGGATTCAAGTCGCTGCACTGAACTCAACTGGACTGAGCAAGTCGAGGTCGGGTCGTTGACAATCACAGCGTTACCAGCCCGCCACTTCTCTGGCCGCAGCCTGTTCAATCGCTTCAAGACGCTGTGGGCATCTTTCGCTCTTGTTGGCCCGAAGCATCGCATCTTCTACGGCGCCGACTCTGGGGAATGGTACGGTTTTCGCGATATAGGCGAGACTTTTGGTCCCTTCGACCTCTCGATGCTTGAGATCGGCGCCTCGGATCCTCTCTGGGCCGATGTCCACATGGGCCCTGAAGGCGCCATTCGCAGCTTCCGCGCTCTCGGCGATCACGGCTTGCTCATGCCAATTCACTGGGGTCTCTTCGACCTCGCTCGCCACGAGTGGCGACAGCCAATCGAGAGTGTTGTCGCTGTCAAAGACCTCAAGATCTGGACTCCTACGCCCGGAATCCCGACCGAGGTCGTCAAGGAACAAGAGATCCGTTCCAATTGGTGGCGTTGAACTGAGCTTGTGCAATTTATAACGACTCTTGACACCGACCGGCCTTCCCATGGAAACCCAATTCACATTTCGAGGGGCGGCCAACTTCCAGTTTGCCCGTCATCCGACGACCCAGCGTATGTTGCGAGACAGGCAAAAAGAGCGCCTGCTCGCAAGAGCAGGCGCTATGGAGGCTACTGCTACAACACTTAAACGTCAGGCGCAAGCCAAGCTGAATCTCTCGCATGGCGCCAGCGCCGGTAATAGTGCCTGCCATGGCCGAACTGAGATTCGTATTCGGCGCTCCGAGACTGACTAGATGGAAGACGTTTGATGCCTCCACGCGGGCGACGAACAAACGCCGCCCGCGTGGAGTACGGTTACAAACATTAGAAGCGGATACGACCGCTCCCCTGGAGGATACGGTTTGCGCCGCCGCTGCCGGTGATTTTGCCGAAGTTCGTGTTGTTCATCGCGGCCGTCGGACCGCCGAGGTTGGACAGGTTGAAGACGTTGGAAGCTTCACAGCGGAACTCGAAGTTGAGCCTGCCATGGAGTTGGATTGCGCGAATCAGCGAGGCGTCGTAATCCCGGTAGCCCGGAACGGAAAGTGAAGCGGGACGCTCAAGTCCGAGAAGGTTGAGGGGGCCGGTGCCGGGGCATGTTACACCCGCGGTCGTTGTTCCGGCGATGCAATAGGCTGTCGTATCGAACCACTGCGCCATCTCGGCAGAACGGTGTCCCCTGAAGGTGGTTGGAGTCTTGCCGGGGACGATGCTGGGACGATTGTTCCCCTGGCCGTTGAAGTAATTATCCACGCCGGTTGTAACCGTGAAGGGCTGGCCGCTGTTCAAGAAGATGGACATAGCCACCGACCAGCCATTCAACGCGGTCCTGACGACCCGGTTATAGGAACTGAAGTAGTCGGGCTTCCACACCAACGAAGCGGAGACCATGTGACGCCTGTCCTGATCTGAGCGCTGCTTCTTCTCGAGCCAGGGGTAGTTGTAATCGAGAAAGATGTTGTTGAGTGAAGTTCCATCGAGGTTACTGCTGGCGAGCGTATGGCTCCACGTGTAGCTTCCTTTCGCGCTAACGCGATAAATCATGCGCTGTTCCACCGTGACTTGCAAGCCGTTGTAGTTGGATCCCTGGTTGGCTTGAATGTTGTAGACATTGGAATAAACCGGCGATGAGGCTGAGAGGCCGTACATCGAGTTCAGCTTGCGGCGATTGTTGACCGTGCTGCTGGAATTTGCATAACCACAAGCCTGAGTCAGGTCAGTGCAGCTTGCGCCCGAGACGCCGGCAGCGTTGATGTTGAACTGTGCCGGGTTCAGGTCCTCGTAGTGCGGCTGTCTGCGATTCAGAGAGCCGACATAGTTCGCACTTAAGGCAAGTAAGTGGGTGATCTGCTGCTGGATGCCGAAGTTGATCTGATAGGTGAAGGGCCACTTGAAGTGCGAGTCGATGGAGGAGATCTGGTTCAGCGCAAGGAAGCTGGCGGTTCCGGATCCGGGCACGAATGTGAGTGTCGGGAAAGGGTTGACTCCGCCCGGAAACTCCGTTGGATCGTTCGCGTAGGGGTGAGTAATCGATGTGACTTTGCTAAAAGTGGGACGGACAGCGTAAGGCGCGAAGTTGGAGGGCAATTCCCACAGATTTCCAGAGATGCCGCCGAAGAATATGCCGCCTGCGCCGTGAATAACCGTCTTGCCGTTGCCGAAAGCATCATATGAGAAGCCTACGCGGGGCGAGGCGTGATTGTTCGGGGTAAACGCTCCGCCCTTTGGCACCCCAGGGTCTCCAGGGAACTGCAATCCGATGGGAGCCAGTTGGTTGCCGGTCTTGCCGGAGATATTCACTGTGGTGAATGCGTGGGATTGCACGCCGGGAATGAAGTTGGTCTCCCGGTTCTGAGTGTCGGTGGGCGCCTGCTGCCAATCGTATCGGACACCCAGATTAAGGGTCAGTTTACGCAGAACATGCCAGTCATCCTGGGCAAAGACAGAGTAGTTGAAGTAGTTGGCCTCGGCATATTCGCCGGTGTCCTGTTCAAAGGAGTTGGGGTAACCCGTGATGAAATCCGACAGGGCATAATTGGTGCGGGCGCCGGCGGCTGTGGTGAAGCCGAAAACGCCGTAGTTGTTCAGCGAGGTCTGCTGGAAGTCCTTCTCCAGGCCGCCTTCACCGCCCAGGTAGAGGATATGCTTGCCACGCGTCGTATTGAGCACATCGCGAAGGCCATATTGGTTGGTGCCGGCCTTGGGACCGGTGATCGCCTGGGTCAGGCCGAACCACCCAGATGTGGAAGTCTGCCCGCGTGACGGAAGGCCGGAGATGCCGAAGTCGGAGCCGAAAGTAGCCCACGTATCGGTGTTCGGAACCGGATTGCGTCCGCCTAATTGCCGCGTGTAGCTGGCCCATGCCTGGTTAACAGTGCGCGAACTGATGGTCCATGTGTCGCTCACATTCGCATTTTGCTGCGCGGACGTGTAGTTGGAGTAGGTCCAGGCAGAGGTGAGGCCGCCCTGAAGGATGGCGTTGGCGGAAGTGAAGTGGAAGTAGCTCAGGGTGACGCGGTGGTTCGGGGTCACCTGGTGGTCGGTCTTGATCAGGTACTCGTCGTTGTTTTGCGGATCCGGGTCATACTCATGATGGGTGTAGATAGTGTCGCCAGTCGCGCCAGGATTCCGGAGGAGGTGGCCGGTATTGGTGGGAGTACCGGTTATCGAGCCATTGGCGAGAAACTTGAGGACGTTTTGAATGGTTGGATCCAAGGCACTGGTGGGGAGTGTGTTGTTCGCGTAGGGAAGGCCAGTTGCTCTGTTGCAGACATAGAACTGGATGAGCGTGTTCTCAGCAGCAGTGGGAGCGGCCGTGCAAGGTTTAGTGTTTGTGTCCGTGGGCATATTTTCTAAGAAATTACCCGCCATCTCATTGGCGCTGGGAACAGGAGATGTGTATTGCGTCGCTGTCCTAAACCGGAAGCCGCCGTAGCTGGCGAAAAAGAAGTCCTTGTCGTGACGAATCGGGCCGCCGACGTTGCCGCCGAAGTGGTGTTGGTTGTAGGGACTCTTGCCTATGGTCGGGGACGTGTTGAATGTTGTCGCGTTAAAATTCCTGGTGCGATAGTACTCATAGCCCAAACCATGCCACTGGTTGGTTCCGGACTTGGTCACCACGCTAACGACGGCGGCCGCATAACGTCCAAGCTGCGCGCTGAAGTTGTTGGTTTGCACATCATACTGGCTGATGGCGTCCGGGTTGGGGACGGCATTTCCGCTGTTGCGCACGCCGGTCATGTTGAGGCCGCCGTCCAGATAGTACGAAACCTGGCCAGTGAAGTCGTCCGTGGAACCGTTGATGTAGACGTGCACTTCATTGAAACCAAGGCTATTTGTGTTTGTGAATGATTGCACGCCGGGCGTGAGTTGCAGCAATGCGTAAGAGTCGCGGCTGATCAGGGGCAGATTGTCGATCTGCAAATTGGAAATGCTCGCGCCGAGTGTGGCGCTGCTTAGATTGACCAGGGGCACATCGGCGGTTACGTTCACTGTTTCGGATTGACCGCCAACTTCCAGCGTCAGATTCAACGTGGCGTTCTGCATGACGGAGAGGACGATCCCGCTGCGCAGGAGCGTCTTGAAACCCGCGGCAACAACGGAAACCTTGTAGGGTCCCACAGGAAGGAACTCTTCGTGAAAAGAGCCGTCATCCTTGGACGCGGAGGTCCGGTTGAAATTCGTATCGGTCTGGATCAGCGTGATCTTCGCATTGGGCACAACAGCGCCTGTGGGATCTGTGATGCTGCCAGAGAGGCTTGCAGTGACGAGTTGGGCTTGCGCTCCAATAGCCGCTAAAGCAGCCATCAGCAGCGCAAACAACGTGCTGCGCAGGAAGTGTTTGGTGTTCATAAAGTGGCTCTCCTTGATTTTCTTGTGTGCGACACTCTGTAGTTCCGAGTGCCCTGTGTTAAATCGTGTGTGCGGCGTCATGGCCATCCTTTCCAGGTTCAGAAAACGCTTGCATACTCGCGTTAAGTCCAAACGCGCGCCTGTAGTTACAAATTGAGCGTTGCAGCGGGCAGCCCTTCGCACCTGGCCTCGAATCTGCAACCTCCGTTGTGAACCAGTGAAATTTCCGCGTGGCCATTCGACAATTGCAGCTCGCGTGAAGCGCTCGCTGTTCCCATGTTGTCGATGAGGCGGCCCGCGCCTGCCAGAGAAAAATGAATGAAAATGGAAGAATCGAGGCAAAGAACTCCGCTGGCATCGAACAGTTTTGCTTCGAGAGTTACTATGTTGCCTTTTCGCGCTTTCTCATGAAGACGAATCTCAGCGGGCTTTCCCCACGGATCAGTTTGATAAGTCAGGCAGATTTCATCGCTGGTCGTTACTCCTCCCTCAATCGCAACCGCGCGCAGCGCGTTTTTTCCGCTTGCAAATGTCACGCCCCAACGCAGTCCAGCTGCAGGAAAATTCTGGCTGTCGCGGTGTTTGACGCCCAGCGAAACGCCATTCAGAAAAAGTTCCGCGTTCTCGCAGTTGGAATATACATGCACGTTGCGCTTTTCGCCCGCCTTGCCCCAGCGGACAGGCCAGCTATGCCCAAGAATGTGAACCATCGGTTTCTCGGCCCAGTAGGACTGAAAAACGTAATAGGATTCCTTCCTGGTCAGATCGCGTTCCACGACCCCCTTCTGATTCACACGCGGAATGGGGTTGGCCTCGCGCAGCGGGGTGGCAAAGTCCTTGAAAATCCACTGCGCCGCCCCGGTAAGCCAATCTATCTTCTCCTGGGTTTTCAGGTGCCAGTCGAAGAGGTCGCAGGCATAAGTCTCCGACCAGTCGCCATCCCTGGATACGCGGATACTGCCGCCGCTGTTGAGATAATCCAGGTCGCGCTCGTCGGTCCCGGCGCCGGTGGCAACTTTGCTCAGCACCGCATCCGGGTCTTCCGAATGGCGGCCGGCATGACTATCCGCTCCCCATTCGGCATGGATGAACCGCTTCACGCGGTTGCGCCAGGCAGTCAGGCTCTGCTCATACTCGCGGTAGTTGCCCCGGTACCATCCAGCCCAGACGGAGGGCGAGTAGACATCCGGAATATCGCATGCAAAGTCGCAGCGGCGAAACGAGGTCAGCCGGGAATTGTCGAGCCGATGCGCAAGGTCCCGCATCTCGGTCATGAAGGAGCGTATCGCCTGCTGATCGAGGACCGGATACTCGTTTGGCCAGTCGTCCTCATTGCCCAGTCCCCAGAGAATGATGGAGGGGTGATTGTAATGCTGGTCGATCATGTGAGAGAGCATATCCCTGACATTGCTCTGGAACGCCTCGTTCCCCACTCCGGCGCGGCACCAGGGAATCTCTTCCCATACCAGCAGGCCGAGCTCGTCGCATAAGTCAAGCACCAGCCGGTCCTGCTGATAATGCGCCAGCCGGATGAAATTGGCGCCCATCTCGCGGATCATCTGCATCTCCTGGCGCACCAGCTCGTCGCTCATGGCGGCAGCCACACCGGCATGATCGGCATGTCGCTGCGTGCCGCGCAGCAACACGCGCTTTCCATTGAGCTTGAAGGGGCCGTGCTCTACAAACTCGAAGTGCCGTATGCCAAATCGTTCGTCGATGCGCGTTTCGCCGGCGGGGCTGCGGAGCGTGACCCGGCAACCATAGAGATGCGGGCTCTCCGGCGACCAGAGATCCGGCGCGGCTACGCGGAATTCATCCAGCTTGGCATAACCTTTCCAGGAGGTGATGGTCTGCGACGACCGATGAATCGAGTTGCCCAGCGCGTCCATGACCTCAATCGAAATATTGCAGGCAGTGGCCTGGCCGGAGGGATTGTAGAGCCCGGCCTGAACCCTAACCTGCGCCGACCCATCCGATGCAACCGTGGGCAGAATGTGGACCGCATCCAGTGCAACGGCGGGTAGATAAATCAGGTTTACGTGCCGGTAAAGGCCTCCGTAGAGGCAGAAGTCGCTGAGGTCGGAGGGAACCCGGTCACGATCGGAGGAGTTATCGCAGCAAACCGCTATCGGAACTTCCTCGTTTGAACCTGCCGGCCTCAGCCGCTGGACGGCCTCGGTAATGTCAAAGGAAAACTCATCATAGCCGCCCTTGTGCGTCCCCATGAGCGAGGATCCGACCCATAGCGAAGTTGTCTGCCCGGCGCCCTGAAAATGCAGAATAATCCGCCCATCAGGAAACGGATTGCGCAACGACAGACGGGTGCGATACCACCCCTGGCCACGAAAGTAGGAGTGGTCGGGATCGCACGAATCGAGTCCGTTAAAGCAATGGGGCAGATCAGCCTCCTGCCACAGTCCTTTGTCCTCAGAGCGCCAAACCTCAGCAATGCTCCCCAGGGCGCCCTGGCGGAACTGCCACCCGGAATCCAGCCGACGCGCATTGGCCGTTGCCCCGGCCTCTGAAAAAGCGTCCCCCAGAACAACCGCGCGTACTGGACCGGGAAGAAGAGCGCCGGCAGCCGACCAGGTTGCAGTCAGCATGAAATGCCGTCGGGATAAGTTAATCAATGCGGCCTCTTTTCGCAAGGAAGGCAATTTGCTGACACGGTAATTTGCTTTGGCGGGAGCGTTCGCCGTGCGGCGATGCTGTCAAATTCGCGCACGTCGCCAGTGTCCGTCCAAAACGGACCCATCTTCAGCCTCGTCATGCACCCCTAGCAAGTGACTCACCGTTTAACTCATTTTGCTTAACCCATCTTGCATGGAATGTGCAGGTTGCCATGTCTTTTTGGCTTGTGTCAAACGTTCTTGCAAGGCGTGCCATAAGCCGAGTATGATGCGATAGTCTGATGAGTGGCACAATTGCAACACGGGACGAGCGGCATCCGCCGACCACGCTGGATCATGAGGCGGTCCTGCGGGAGTTGCATGAAATCCTGGCCAGTCACCATTTCAGCAACAGCAAACGCTACCCTGCGATGCTGAAATACATCGTCGAAAACACCTTGGCGGGCAAATCCGACCATTTGAAGGAACGTACGATCGGTGTGGAGGTCTTCGACCGGCCACCGACCTACGATACAAACAGCGACACTGTGGTACGCTACACCGCCGGCGAAGTGCGCAAGCGGCTTCTGCTCTACTATTCCGAATCAGGCCGGAACTCTGCGGTCAGAATTTCGCTGCCCGCAGGTTCTTATATTCCGGAATTTCATCATGGGCATGACCAACCCGCAGAGCATGAAGACGATGCGGGCTTTCGCGCTGAACATCAGCTCGATGGAGACAGTCACAGCCTGTCGGCTGGATCCAGATCAAACAGCAAGCGACTGGCTTGGCTTGGCGTGGCCGCAATCACCCTGATCCTGGCCGTTGTGGGGGTGCTGTGGCAATACCGCGCCGCTCACCCGCAAACAGCGGTTGATTTATTCTGGGCCCCGGTACTGCGCGATCAGCGAACGGTTTTAATTTGCACGGGAGGCTCCGTCTTTTCGCAGAGCAATTTTTCAGGCGTCGCTACCGCCGATAAAAACATTGACTACCCATTCGTTTCCATGCAGATTGCCTCCGCCATCGCGCATCTCAGCGGGCTGCTGGAGCGTTCCCGAGTAACGCCACAGTTGGAGTCCTCCGCGACGACTCCCCTGACAGAGCTTCGCGAACATTCGGTAATCCTGCTTGGCGGTTACAACAACCAGTGGACGCTGCGCCTGATTGAGCCTCTTCGCTTTCATATTGTGCCGGGCGCGGATGAAATGATCGCCGATCGAATGCAGCCCCAGGCACATTGGTCGCGAGACAGTACGCTCCCCTACTCCAGTGCCGACGATTATGCTGTGATAGCGCGGTTTCGCAATACCACCACCGACGGCTGGGTTGTGGCGCTGGCCGGGCTGGGCCGCAACGGAACCGAGGCCGCCGCTCAATTCGTCACAAACACCCGCTACATGCAACTCCTTCGGGACCAGATAGGCAGAGACTTCTCCAACCAGAATGTGGAGGTGGTTCTGAAGGTCAACGTCGTCGACGGAAAGACCGGAGCGCCCTCGATTCTGGCGGTGCATGTCTGGTGACAAAGCAGGCCTCTGAAGACTGACCGACGATATCGCAACTGCATACGGAACCGGCTACATGCCTGCTCGATTTACGCTCTCACACCCAGAGCAGCGGCTGCCGGATGGGATAGTTGCGGATGATCTCCTTATCCACAGGGCCAGGATTCAGCGTCTTCCAGAGATCAATATACTTTTGCTCCGGGCGGGCGATGCCGGCAAACAGCAGGCCGGGCGAGCGAACTGGCAGCGCTTCGAAGTGCTCCACATCTTTCGCCCATTTCCACGAATCCTTGTCCTTCAGATAGGGATAGATGAACTCAGCTGCCCTGGCAAGGCCGCGTCCGTCTGCAAGCTGGAAGGCAACCGGATCGGGAGCGAGCCCTTTGAGCGACTGGCAAAGGCCAGCCATCACGTCGAAGTTGAAGATGGAATAGCTATAAGGCTTGGTCCGCGCCAGCTCCCGGGGAAACGATCCGTCCACCGCCAGCTGATTGGGCAGAAGAATCTCCCGGTAGCGGCGATACACCTCCTGCCGGACGGCATCGTTGCCGGTCAGGCGCGCAAACTCGGCGGCCTGCAAAGCCCAGCAGATGGCGTGGTTGTTTTTTGTGTCGCGCTCCGCCTTGCCGCGATCGCTGTTGCACAGCCAGTCAAGATAACTTGCAAACCAGTCCTTCACCCCGGCGCTATCCTGCACACTGAGCAGATAAGGCGTAAGAAAGCTTGCGGCCCTGGCCACCTCGACCAGGTGAAGAGTGTCGATGATGCCGTAGGAGCGGCCTGTTGAAACGCCTTGAACCGCCTGGGCAAACTGAAGATTCGGATTCATTCGCGTTGCCGGCGTAACAAACCAGGCACGAAGATGGTCGCCGGCCCGCTTGCCATAGCGAGGATTTCCCGTGAGAAGCCAGGCAGCGGTCAGGGCCGGCATCTGAACCGAAAGAGCGACCATCGCCTTGCGATGGTCGTCGAAGTTATCCGGGTTGCTCTGTCCGTCGCGGTTGATGTAAGGGCCATTCGGATTTTTCGGATTTGGCCAGAAGTAGTCCGCCTGGGAGTAGAAGTCATGCAGCCCTCCAGCGCTGCGCTTTGCGGGGAAGACCGTGATTGTCAAAGGTTCCTGCGGGAGGTAGCGGGATCCGGCCGCCAGAATCCGTGCGCGATCGGTCTCTTCGACCAGCCGGAAGGCGGCTGAGTTCTTTGAGGAACGCGGCAAACCCCAAGCCATGCACGCAGCCGCGCCGCAGCCTGCCGCAGTCGCTGTTTGAAGAAACCTTCTTCTGTCGAGTCCCTCGAATTGCCGCATATTTTTCCTCAATTGCTTCAGTTTGAAATTAGAACACATTTTTGCTGAAGGTCGCCGACTGCTTCTTCCGGCGCCAGAATAGAGTATCCTACACCGGCAAGCATTTCCAGACGATTCGACTTTTTGCAGAGGCATCCATGACAAGATTTGGAAAGCAGGCAGCCGCAACCATGAAGGACCACGCGGGTCGTTTTGCAGTTACATTTGCCGCGGTTACGCTATTGGCCGCATTGACGGCAAGCGCGCAGAGCGCTCAACCGAAGGCGACAGAAGCCGCGCCGGCAGCGGCCGCATCGCCCGTGGATCGCACCGCATCGGGAGATTCGCCGGACGATCCCGGCCCGCTGGCCACTGATCTATCGCCTGCCCTGACCCATACAGCTATTCGTCAGGCCGTGCGCAAGGTGGCTGACTGGCAACTCGCGCGCTCGGAGCAAACATTCAATCAGCAGTGGACCTATGCCGCTTTGTATGACGGCATGTTGGCGGCTTCAAAAGCAACCGGCGATCAGCGCTATCACGATGCCGTGGTTCGAATGTCGCAAAGATTCGATTGGAAGCTCCTCAATGCAAGGTTCCCTCATGCCGACGATATGGCGTTGGGGCAATCCTACCTGGACCTGTATCTGGAGTCGCACGATCCGGTCAGAATGGCCGTTACCAAAGCCGTCCTGGACCAGTTGGTGGTTCGTCCCGACGATTCCACCAAATTGCTCTGGTGGTGGTGCGATGCGTTGTTCATGGCTCCCCCTGTGCTGGCCAGAGCCTCTGCCGCCACCGGCGACAGGCGCTACCTGAACACCATGGATCGCGAGTGGTGGCAGACTTCCGCGAGCCTGTATGACCCAACGGAGCACTTGTACTTCCGCGATAGCCAATACTTCACGCAGAAGCAGGAGAACGGCCAGAAGCTCTTCTGGGCCAGGGGAAATGGCTGGGTGATGGGCGCATTTGCCAAAGTGCTTGAGGTGATGCCGGAAGACTATCCCAGCCGCGCAAAGTATATCGCTCAGTACCGGGAGATGGCGGCGCGGATTGCTTCCATTCAAGGCAAGGACGGCCTCTGGCGCAGCGGACTGCTCGATCCCGCAGCCTACGATCTGCCCGAAATCTCGGGCTCCGCTTTCTTTACCTACTCGCTTGCCTGGGGCATCAACCATGGGGTGCTGGACCGGGCAACATATGAGCCGGTGGTCAAACGTTCGTGGGCCGGAATTCTCAAGCACATCTATGCGGATGGGCGCCTGGGATCGATCCAGCCCATCGAGAAGCAGCCGGGAAAGTTCAAGCCTTCGGCAAGCTCTGTGTATGGCGTGGGCGGCTTTTTGCTGGCTGGCGCCGAGCTCGATAAGATGGCAAAGAAATAAACGCACTCCTGCTTTTCAAATCAAAAAGACACCAGGTACTCCCGGTGTGATTTAACTCTATCGAGTATCGGTCTCATGTTGCGCTTGCTGAGGCATCTACTGGTTTTGGCCACTCAATTCCTTCGCTCCCGCCGCGACCTGTTCTTGGAAAAAACGGCACTCCGGCGAGCTGAAAGAAAATACTGCTTTTAGGGCTGTATTCGACGCTTTGTCAAGGGCGGAGCAAAGGTATACCACTGGGGCGGAGGTGATCTGGAAAACCGGTATCAAGGAATTGTAGTTCCATGATAAGTGGGTGATTATTCCCTGTTCATCACGGCCTTAATTTGAGTACGAATAGGAGAGGACTCGCTTAGATTCAGACTATAGAGAATTTTCCCGCAGGTTTCTGAGGCCCCCGAGTTTCAGTGATTGCGAACACGCTCATACCTGGGAGCGATGGTGCTGCGAAACCGGTTCAGCGATGGTGGCCAGGTAGCGATCGACGGAGGCGGCGGCCTTGCGGCCTTCACTGATAGCCCAAACCACCAGCGATTGTCCGCGACGCATGTCGCCGGCGGCAAAGATATTCTCGATTGAGCTCCGGTAGTCGGCGCCAGTCGCTACGTTGCCGCGGGCGTCCAGAGCTACGCCAAGTTGCTCGATCATGCCCGAGCGCACCGGGCCAAGAAAACCCATTGCCAGTAGTACCAGGTCGACGTCGAGGATGAACTCAGAACCAGGGATAGGTTCGAACTTCGGTGGAGGACCGACGCGGACCGCGTGCAACTGTTGGACACGTCCCTCGCCGTCGCCGGTAAATTCTACGCTGCTGATGCTCCAGTCGCGGATGCCACCCTCTTCGTGCGAGGTTTCCTTGCGCAGTTGCGCGGGCCACATCGGCCACGGGGTGGAAGCGGCGCGCTGCTCCGGCGGCTTTGGCATGATCTCAAACTGGTGAACGCTCAAGGCGCGCTGACGCAAGCTGGTGCCCAGGCAGTCGGCGCCGGTGTCGCCGCCTCCGATGATGACCACGCGCTTACCCTCAGCGCTGAGGTCAGTCGCGGAATCGATCTGATCGCCCTCGCAGCGGCGATTCTGTTGAGGCAGAAACTCCATGGCAAAGTGAATGCCCTTCAGTTCGCGTCCGGGGATCTTCAAGTCACGAGGCTGCTCAGAGCCGCCGCAGAGCAGGATGGCGTCATAGTGGTCGGTAAGTGCTTCGACGGGCATGTTGACGCCCACATGGGCGTTGGTGACAAAGGTGACGCCCTCGGCGCGCATCTGCTCGATGCGGCGGTCGAGTACGTGCTTTTCCAGCTTGAAGTTGGGGATGCCGTACCGGAGAAGGCCGCCGATGCGGTCGTTCTTTTCATACACGGTGACAGAGTGGCCGGCACGGCGCAACTGCTGTGCCGCGGCCAGGCCGGCAGGCCCGCTGCCCACCACGGCCACGCGCTTGCCGGTGTTCTGCTCGGGCGGTTCGGGATGAATCCAACCCTCGTCCCATGCGCGTTCGACTACGCTGCGCTCGATGAGCTTGATGGAAACAGCTGGCTGGTCGATGCCCAGAACGCAGGCGGCCTCGCAGGGCGCGGGGCAAATACGGCCGGTGAACTCGGGAAAGTTGTTGGTGGCATGGAGGCGGCGGATGGCAGCCTCCCAGCGGCCGTTGTAAACCAGATCGTTCCAGTCGGGAATCAGGTTGTTGACCGGACAGCCGGTGTGGCAAAAGGGAACGCCGCAATCCATGCAGCGGGCGCCCTGTTCGCGCTGCTTCTCTTCCGGAAAAGATTGGTAGACCTCGAGCCAATCCTGGAGCCTCTCATCGACATCGCGGCGCACGGGTTGTTCACGCTCGATCTCCAGAAATCCTGTCACCTTACCCATGGTGCACCTCGGCTGCCGTCACCAGGGGCGACGAAGTTGCGGGAGGAGAATAAACTTCCTCGGCGTGCTGAATGCCGAGCACGCGCTTGTACTCGTGAGGAAAGACCTTGATAAAGCGCGGCTGCGACTCGTCCCAGTGCTCCAGAATCCATGCGGCGCGCGGGCTGCCGGTCAGGTCGCGGTGGCGCTCCAGCAGGCCGCGCACCTCCGCAACCTCCTGCTCCAAACTAAGCGGCTCCAGATCGACGCTGGCGTTGTTGCAGCGGCGTGTGGAGAAATCTCCCTGTTCGTCGTAGACAAAGGCGCGCCCGCCGCTCATGCCGGCTGCGAAGTTGCGCCCTGTGAGTCCGAGCACGATTACCGTGCCGTTGGTCATGTACTCGCAGCCGTGGTCGCCAACGCCCTCGACAACCGCTGTGGCGCCGGAATTGCGAACGGCAAAGCGCTCGCCGGCAATGCCGTTCAAAAAGACTTCGCCGCTGGTTGCGCCGTAGAGCACCACGTTGCCTACCAGGATGCTCTCTTCGGGCAAAAAGCTGGAGTCCTTGGGCGGATAAACGATGATGTGCCCGCCAGAGAGGCCTTTGCCCAAATAATCATTCGACTCGCCTTCGAGTTCGAGGGTAACCCCGTTGGGAAGAAATGCGCCAAAACTTTGACCCGCCGAGCCGTTGAATTTGTAGTGGATCGTCTCGTCCGGCAATCCGGCCGATCCGTAGCGGCGGGCAATTTCGCCGCCCAGCATTCCGCCTACGGTGCGATGCACGTTGCGGATGGCGAAGCTGCCTGTAACAGGAATTTTGGATTCCAGCGCCGGCGCCGCCTTCTCAATCAGGACGTGATCGAGCGCCTTGTCAAGCCCATGATCCTGCGCCTGCATCTTGCGCCGCGCCACGCGCGAAGGCACCGTGGGCGTGTAGAGAATCGAGGAGAGGTCGATGCCTTTGGTCTTCCAGTGGTCTTTGGCGATGGAGGAGTCGATTTTGTCCACTCGGCCCACCATCTCATTAAAAGTGCAAAAGCCGAGCTTGGCCATGTGCTGGCGCACTTGCTCGGCGAGAAAGAAGAAAAAGTTGATTACGTGCTCGGGCTGCCCCTTGAAGCGTGCGCGCAAAATAGGATCTTGTGTCGCGATGCCCACCGAACAGGTGTTCAGATGGCATTTCCTCATCATGATGCAGCCCATGGAGATCAGCGGCATGGTGGCAAAGCCAAACTCTTCGGCGCCCAGCAGCGCGGCAATCACCACGTCGCGGCCGGTTTGCAGTTTGCCGTCGGTCTGAACCTTGATGCGGCTGCGCAGATCGTTCAGAAGCAACACCTGCTGGGTTTCAGCCAGGCCCAGCTCCCACGGCAGTCCGGCGTGCTTGATGGAGCTGAGCGGCGAAGCGCCGGTGCCGCCGTTGTCGCCGGAGATGAGCACCACATCGGCGTGCGCCTTGCTGACGCCCGCGGCTACCGTGCCCACGCCCACCTCGGAGACCAGCTTGACGGCGATGCGAGCCGCGGGATTGACATTCTTCAGGTCGTAGATGAGTTGCGCCAGGTCTTCAATGGAGTAGATGTCGTGGTGCGGCGGCGGTGAAATAAGGCTTACGCCGGGAATGGAATGTCGAACCTTGGCGATGATTTCATCCACTTTGTGGCCGGGCAATTGTCCGCCCTCGCCGGGCTTCGCTCCCTGCGCCATCTTGATCTGGATTTCGTCGGCATTGACCAGGTAATTTGCGGTCACGCCGAAGCGGCCGCTGGCTACCTGCTTGACGGCGCTGCGTCGCGAGTCGCCGTTCGCATCGGGCTTGAAGCGCGCTTCGTCCTCGCCGCCCTCGCCGGTGTTGGACATCCCGCCCATGCGGTTCATGGCGATAGCCAGCGTCTCGTGCGCTTCCTTGCTGATTGACCCATAGCTCATGGCACCGGTGGTGAAGCGCTTCACAATCTCTTTGGCCGGCTCAACTTCATCCAGCGGCAGCGGCTGTTCCGAGTATTTGAGCTGGAGCAACCCGCGCAGCGTGCACATGTGGCGATTCTGATCGTCCAGCAGATCGGTGTATTCCTGGAAGGTAGCCGGATTGTTCTGGCGCACCGCGTGTTGCAGCTTGCTGATGGTTTCCGGATTCAACAGGTGATACTCGCCGCCCTCGCGGAACTGGTATTGGCCGCCGACCACCAACTCTGTTTCAGACTCCCTCAGCGGCTGGAAGGCAAAAGCGTGCTTGAGCATCGCTTCGCGCGCCAGAACCTCCAGCCCCACGCCTTCAATGCGCGAGGCGGTTCCAGGGAAGTATGCGTCCACCAGCGATCGATTGAGTCCCACGGCCTCGAAGACCTGGGCGCCGCGATAGCTTTGCAGGGTGCTGATGCCCATCTTCGAGAAGGTCTTCAGCAAGCCCTTGTTGATGGCCTTGATGAAATTCTTTTCCGCATGGTTGGCGGTTACGTTGTGCGGCAACAGGCCTAGCCGCTTCAGGTCGTGCAGCGTCTCGATAGCCAGGTAAGGATTGATGGCGCTGGCGCCGTAGCCAATCAACAGGGCAAAGTGCATCACCTCGCGCGGCTCGCCGCTCTCAATAATCAGCGCCACCTGGGTGCGTTTCTTCTCCATCACCAGGCGATTATGGACAGCGGCCATGGCTAACAGGCTGGGAATGGCCGCATAAGTGGAATCGACGCCGCGGTCGGAGAGAATCAGCAGCGTGTAGCCGGAATCCACGGCATGAGAGGCCCGCGCGCTCAGCTCTTCGAGCGAGCGTTTCAGGCCTTGCTCGCCGTCCGCGGCGCGAAACAGCGCCGGCAGCGTAGTGGCCAGCAGGTCGCCCGTGGAGACGCGGCGCAGCTTTTCCAGATCGCGATTGGTCAATATTGGATGCGGCAGCTTGAGCGTGTGGCAGTTCTCCGGAGCCTCATCTAATATGTTGCGCTCCGTGCCAATGTAGCTGATGAGCGACATCACCATCTCTTCGCGAATGGGATCGATGGGTGGATTGGTGACCTGCGCGAACAGTTGCTTGAAGTAATTGAACAGCGATTGCGGTCGATCGGAAAGGCACGCCAGCGGCACATCGGTGCCCATGGAGCCCACAGGTTCTTCGCCCCTCGCGGCCATCGGCCCCAGCAGGATTTTCAAATCTTCTTCGCTGTAGCCGTAGGCCCTCTGGCGGCGCAGCAAGGTTTCGGGGTTGGAGGCAATCATCCGCGAAGGCTCCGGCAACTGATCTAGATTGACTTGCTGCTCCTGGAGCCAGGTGGCGTAAGGTTGCCGGCCGGCCAACTGCTTCTTGATCTCGGCATCGGAGATGATGCGCTTCTCGACCGTATCGACCAGAAACATGCGGCCGGGTTGCAGGCTGCCTTTCTTGCGAATATCCTTGGCCGGCACGTCGAGCACGCCGGCCTCGGAGGCCAGCACCACCAGATCGTCTTTGGTGACGATGTAGCGGCCGGGTCGCAACCCATTCCGATC
>CABDYB010000348.1_pt1 | contig 34737 bp, 36 predicted proteins | sample 3131861 | NCBI WGS metagenome assembly CABDYB01 (sample SAMEA5534336, study PRJEB31848) | metagenome | biome: tundra; feature: field; material: soil | place: USA | collected 2013-05 | depth 0.15 m | reverse complement strand
TCCGTTACCCACAAAATCAAAGCCCGGCGGGGTTGCAGGCGGTTCAGCGTGGTCGTGGCTCTCAGGTGGTCGGCCTCGCCGGTTTCTGTATGCACCTGGGCCAGCAACTCGATCATCTGCCGCAAGTGGGCTGCGCCGCGAGCGGGCAAAAGCCGCTGCTGAATGTTCTGCCCATAGGCCAGCAGGCCCACCCGGTCGCCAGAGTAAAGCGCCAGTTGGGTCAGCGCGACAGCCGTGGTGCAGGCGTGGTCGAGCTTGCTGCTGGGTGCACTGCTGGGCGCAGGGCCGGAGGGGCTTGGCGCCCTGCCGGAACTTTTCGGCGGTTGTGTGGCAAGCGCCACTCGCGCGCGCATCAGCCGGCCGCAGTCCAGCACGATCCACACCGGCTGGCTGCGCTCGGTCTGGTATTGGCGGGTGATGAGGCTGCCGTGCCGCGCCGTCGCCGTCCAGCAAATGTCGCGCAGATCGTCGCCCTCGCGGTAGTCGCGCAGGCTTTCGAAGTCGCGGCCCAAGCCACGCTGCTGCGCGCGGCGCAGTTGCAGTTCGATCTGGCGGCTGCGAGCTAGAAAGATTTGCTGCTCTTCACTGGTGCGCAGGGCCGGGTAGACGCGCACCGTTTGCGTAAGCGGCGCGCGGGCCCAGCGCTCGGCGAGTCCCAGGCCCGAACGATAGCGTACGTAGAGCCAGCCAGCCTCCCAGTCGCCGCGTTCGTTGGGCTTGATGCGGTAACGCAGCTTGGCGGGTACGCGGGGAAACACTGTCAGCCGCAGCGTTTCCGGTTCGGCGACCAGAGCCGGCGGCAGATCGTCCACGATGCGGCAATCAAGAATCATCCGGCCATGGTTTTCGATGGTCAACTCGATCTCGGTTTCGCTGTCGAGAGCGGGAGCATTCAACCAGCTTCTGCCTGCTGTGAGTTGTGCCGCGGCAGGCAGACGCAGGCCGTCGAGCAGCGCGAACAGCAGCACCAGCGCATCCCAGGCCAGCATCGCGTAGGCCAGCCGCCCATCCCAGAAGCCCGGAATCAGCCAGACAAAACCGGCCAGCAGCAAGCCGATGCTGCGCGGCGTCAGTCCGAAGCTCCAACGCCGCCGCCGCTCACAGACGGCGCTCACGAGGGTGGGATGAAGAGACGGAGAGATCATTGCCTCGGCACCGGCACGGCAGCCATCACGTCCTCCAGCACGCGGTCAGCGTCGAAGCCCTCCAGCTCGGCCTCGGGCTTGAGCATGATGCGATGCCGCAGCACCGGCAGCACGGCGCGCTTCACGTCGTCGGGCAGCAGGTAGTCACGACCATCAAAAGCGGCGGCCGCCTGGGCTACGCGCATCAGGCTCACGGCGGCGCGCGGACTCGCTCCCAACAGCAGCGTGGGCCACTCGCGCGTGCGCCGCGCCAGCGTCAGAATGTAGGTGGTCAGCTCTGGCTCAATGCGAAGGTCGCGCACCTCGGCGCAGGCGGCAGCCAATAATCCATTGGGGATGGGCGCAATCTTTGTGTCTTCCAGCAGTCCCGCGCCCGAGCCGCCGTGGTGCCGCTCCAGAATCTGCAACTCCTCTGCCTCGGAGGGATAGGCCACGCGAACCTTGAGCAGAAATCTGTCCAATTGCGCCTCTGGTAGCGGGTACGTGCCCTCGAAGTCAATCGGGTTCTGCGTGGCGAAAACGGTGAACCAGGCGGGCAGCGGGCGGCGCGTGCCATCGCTGGTCACCTGGCGCTCTTCCATGCATTCCAGCAGCGCGGCCTGGGTGCGCGGCGGCATGCGGTTGATTTCGTCGACCAGCAGCAAGTCGGTGAAAACCGGCCCGGCGTGAAAGGCGAAATCCACGGAGCCGGGCCGCAGAATTGTAGTGCCCAGAATGTCGGCCGGCATCAGGTCGGGCGTGGCCTGCACGCGCTGGAAGCCGAGGCCGAGCAACCGGCCCAGAGCCTTCACGATCAGCGTTTTTGCAATGCCCGGTACGCCTTCCAGCAGCGCATGGCCCTGGCAGAGAACGGCGATCAGAACCTCCTCGATCACTTCGCTTTGTCCGGAGATCACCCGACCCAGCTCCGTGCGGGAGTGTGCGATAAGCTGGCTGGTTGCGTGCAGGTGCTCCGCACCTTTTGCGTTTTGGTTGAGTTCTTGTTGGTTTTCCTGGCTCATAAAGCCCCTTCCTGCGGTTTGGGTTGAATCTTCTCAGAGTGTGCGGCCTGGCTGCTTCTTTGCCCACCCGGTCTGGCGGCTTCTTTCAGCTTTTCGTAGTGCCCGTGGAGCGATTGAATCAGCTTGAGCGCCTGGCGTGGATTGGCTGTTTCACCCCAGGCAGCCTCTTCGCAAGCAGCCAGATCAGCTTCCAGGCTAGCGTCGGCCTGGGGAAAGCGCCTGCGAATCACCGCTGCCAGCTCGGCCGCTCCCATCTTCGTTGCCCTGTACCCGCAGATCCGCAAGCTGTGCCGCCTGAAGCGTTCCCACGCAATTGCAACCGCTGCCGATGCGGCTCCGGCCTTGCGATAGAGCGAACCCAGCGCCTCAATAAACTCGATGGGCGTGGCGCGCGGCGGTGGAGGCAGATCGCGGACCGGCCCGCTGCGCCGGCTGAAGCTGAAGATGACCAACAGCCCCAGCACTGGCAGGCCGATCCACAGCATCGTCCACGACGGTCCCGAGGCATAGCTGAAGGTGGAGCGAATCTCCCCGTGCAGTGACTCGTCCCAGTAGAAGCGATGTCCCGCGCGCGGCCCCAGCGAGTTGAGCAACAGGTCCAGATTGTGGGCGCGGCTCAGCGACCCATTTTCCAGAGGCGTGGAGCTGGCCCACCACACAATGTGCCCTTTGCTCCAGTCATACTCCACCACCGCCGGGTGATTTGCGCAACTGTATTCAACGCGCTGCGCCGGGTTGCCCACCTGCCAGGTAGCTCCGGGAACCATCCACGTTTCGCCTGAATTGGCCAGCACATCCAGTCCCTCAGGCTCCAGCTTGCAGGCAGCAAAGTGAAATTCTTTGGGAGGTTGACTGGCTTCGCCGGGCAAGAGGTATCCGCCCCAGTAGCCGGTAGAAAGCACGCGGCCCCCGCGCTCCACAATCCTGCGCACTGCCTTGACGTCTTCCGTCTCGCGAGAAGACGGCTGGGCAATGATCACCACGGTCTCCGGGCCGGCCGTGTCAGCCAGTTCGCTCAGCGGCCTCTCCCACCGTTCAATCTGATAGTTGGAGCGAAGCAGCGTCTCGTAAGCGGCGCGCGCCCCGTGCTGGCCGGCCAGGTAGGTCGAGGGCAGCGGATTGTTGTTGTCGTTTTCCCTGGGCATCAGGAAGGCGGTGGCCACGGCCAGCGTGAGCGCAATTCCCACGCAACCCAGCAGCAGACGGCGGTCCTTGGCGTCGAGCGAGGAAAGAAATTTCATCGCCCGCCGCCTTCCGCTACGTCGCTGCTGAAGATCAGCCCGTCCGCCAGTTTTTCTGCCTGCACGAAGTCGCTCTCGCTCGCTGCTCGCCCACCGTACCAGGTCCGCTCAAAGCTACCGGTGAGCGTGGCGAGCCCCGCGCGGCGCGGATCGTCTGTGGCCACCAGCGCCAGGTACTCGCGCGGAGTGCGCGCCCGGTCCGCAGGCCACAGCCGCTTCGATTCCAGCCGTGAAATCGCGGCCCAATAGACGAAATGAATCGCCTTTCGCCACTCACCGGCGGCGGCGGCGCGGCGCGCGTCGGCCAGCCACAGTTGCCAATCGCGGGCCGAGGCGGCTCCGGCGGCAGGACTGTAGCTCTCCGGCACCAGCCGGATGCGCCAGCGGCGTTCCAGTTGCAGCAACCCCCATACCAACCCCACGCACGTGGCCAGAATGAAGCCCCACACGATCGCGCGCCCCGCCCACACCGAGCTTGCGTGAAGTTTCGCCAGGTTTTCAAAGAACCGGTTCAGCCAGTCGCCCAGCTTTTCCCAAAACCAATCGCGCTTGCTGGGCGGTTCCAGGTAGCGAAAATCGCGGCCAGCCAACACCTGCTTCATCGTCTCGCGCTCCGGGACGTGATCCGCGGCGGCCGTGGGCGGGCCTGCCTGTAAGCTGTCCGCCTCGGCGATGTCCTGCGTCAGTCGCGTCTCGGCGGCCTGCAAGAGTTCGCTTGTCGTAGGCTTGCGAGGCCGCGTGGACTCCTGAGCCGGAACCTTTTCGGCTCCTTCGCCAGCCTTATGCTTGGCCTTGTCAACGGGGCTGTCTTCCGGTTTGTTTTGAGCTTTGTTTTCCTTTTTGTCTTGCGCACCCTCGGGGGTCTCATCTTTGAGCTGGGCCACTTCGAGCAGCGCGCGCAGCCAACTGTAACGCACCAGCCGCCGCTCCGGAGTATTGCCGAGCGGCACGCGGTCGTCCTGGCCTGTCAGCGCCGGATCGCAGGACTTTTTGTCTCGTGCCTTGGCGCAGGCCTCCACCACGACGTTAAGCTCAGCCAGGTGCTGGCGGTACTCGGCGAGCGTTGCCTCGCGAAAATTGTTCGTGGGCGGCGCGGCAGGAGTATCGGCGCGAACAGGCAACGAGACAACGCCGAGGCCGGCAGCAACAGCCAGTGCGATGCCGGCGAGTTGAGATCGAGTGGTCAAGCCTGTCCCTCTCAGGTCTGTGAAGGCACAGGCAAAAGGCCGTCTTTGCGCAATCGCTGGTCGTGGTAGAGAACGGCGAGGGCAGTGGAGAAGGCGGACCAGAGCAGCGCCATCCACAGATAGAGGAAGGCGGCGAAGCACAGCGACGCGAGCACGATTCCAAGGATGCCCGCCACGGAGGGCATTTGGACGCCGCAGGCCGCCATTGCCAGAGCGCCGATTCCGATGACCGCTCCCAGAACTATAATGCCAACCATTTCAGCCGCATAGCCGAGGGCATAGATTACCAGCAAAACCAAAAAGATGCGCCCCTTTGCGCCCCGGGTCAACTGGCCGCTGCGGCGGAGGGCGGCATACGCCGTCAGATCCTCGGTCAGTGAGGCGGGAAAGGCCAGCGAGAGGCGCATCGCGATGATGACGCCGTAGACCAGGGCGGCAATGAACAAGAGCGCTTCTAGCGGTATCAGGAAAAAGTACCCTGGCGAGAGCGCGGTGTGGCCGGCGGTGAGCAGCCCCATCCCGCCAAACATCACCAACTCCATCACCAGCATGGGAAGAAAGGCAATGATGTAAATCAGTAACATCAGCCAGAAGTAGCGGCCAATGCGCTTCCACGCCACTCCATACGCCTCGCGGAAGGTGATCGTAATGCCCAGATTGGCCTGCATCGCGGCGTGGATGGAGGCAGCCAGATAGAGGGCAAAGATCATCAAACTCAGCGGCATGATGAAAATCATCGACGGCAGAAGAAAGTGAAACATCTGCGCGGGATCGGGCTGCTTGGGCAGTTGCGAAAAGATGGGGATGAAGACAATCGCAAAGAACACAGCCATCATTAGAACCATGGCAACCGCGGGCACGGAGGCGACGGCGATAAAGAGCTTGAGTTGCGAGCGCAGGAGCCGAAATGTCCGGTCGAAGATCTGACCGAAGGTCATGGGAAACGGATGAGCTGGTCCAAAGGATGTTGGTTGAGCGAGTTCGTTCATAGCGATTCTCCGGGTGCTGGCGAGGTGGGTTCCTTGGCCTGCGGATATTCTACGGCTTGCGAGGTTTGAAAGTTTGAGGCGGCGGCTATCTGCTGCACCGGCGGCGTCAGCCCAGCCTGCTGCATCATCCACTCGATGTCAAATCCCTCCTTGCGGATGCGCTGATCGTAGTAGAAGATCACCAGCGCGATGCCGTAGACCGGCCGGACGAGCGCCTGGACGGCAAAAGACGCGCCATACGAGATGAAAAGGATCACGATAGTGGCGGCTTGCGCGTGCTGAGGGTTGTTCATGCTGGGAAGCAAGGAGAGAATGATCGTCAGCGGCAGCGTGATCCCCATCGAAAGCAGCCAGCTGAGCAACCCTGCCAGCAGGTAAAGCAAAAAAATGCGGCCCTTCGTTCCATTGCACAAATTCCACGAGCGCTTGACCGCGGACCATGCTCCAATCTGCTCGACCACGCAGGCGGGAAAAGCGAGAGAGAGCCGGATCAGCATCCAGAACACATAGACGAACAGAGCGATGACGACCAGAACCGCCACCAGGGTGAAAAGCGCGCCGCCGGCCATATTCCCCATGCCGGCCTTTGCTCCCAAGGCTGCCAGAACGGCGGTGAGGATCACCAGCACAGTCCATACGGCAAGAGGGACGGCTGCGATGAAGAGGCCCTCGAGAAATAAAAGCCAGATGTAGCGCCATCCCTTATGCCACACGCTCTTGTAGGCTTCGCGGATGGTCGTCGTTTGGCCCAGGTAAACGAGGGATACGGCATGGCTCATGGCCGCCGAGGCCAGCGCCGACGCCGCCAGTAGGATAGGCAGCGCCACCAGCGCGACGCCGATGGCGAAGACCGCCAGAAGAATGTATCCCTCTGCCTCAGGGACAGAGCCGGCGCCGGCCGCGCTCCACCACGCAACAACCAGGCCCACCAGACAGGCCAGCACCACGATCACGCCGGTGGGGATCACCGAAATTCCCAGGAAGATGAAAAAGCGCGAGCGATAAAGCTGGGCGGTGCGGTCCAGAATCTCGCCCAGAGTCATCGGGCGGAGGCTGCTTTCCATGTTGGGCTCCCTTGGAATGCATGGTTTGCGTTTGCCGGGATACTAACACAGAAGGGGCACTACTCCAGTTGCTGAATCGGGGTTCCCTCGGGAATTTTGATCTGGAACTGGTCGTCGGTCAGGGGCATGTTCTGCTGTACGCTCTCGACCGTCAGAATCAGCTGGTAATCCTCAAGCGGGCGCTTGATGATGATCGTGGAAGGGTACTTGACGGAATCGAAATCCCGGTAATTCGCATAGGTTACCTGGGTTTCCAGGTTGCCCGCGATGTCATACAGATTCTGCTGATAAGGCAGCAGATCGTCGCGACGGAAGACCACTTCGCGCATCTTTGTCAGTTGCCGGCTGCCCGGTTTGGGGCGGCTGATGCTGAGGGAGTATTCCGGGATGTAGAACAGATGCTTCCGGGCTGTATCTTCCACAGTGTCTGAATCTGTCACCACCGAGTATAGGTCGTCAGGTTCCAGTCCGTGCACCATCATGGCGTCGAAGAAAAACGCGGGCCGCAGATTCTCCAGCGTGTTGGCCGACTTTTTCTTCAGAGCGTTCGCCCCCTTCACCGCCTTGTTCTTCGACGGAATGAACAACGTGAAATTCTTTCCGTCGGTGGCCATGTCGAACATGCGCGTGCCCAGCACGGGAACCTGCCCCAGAACCCGCATCATCCCCGGCTTGCGCATCAGGATGTGTCCTCGGAAGGAGGTGTAGTCCCGGGCCACGCCTTCCTTGCTCTTGAGCACGCTGGCCTGCATTTCGACCGTGACGTTCAGGCTCTCAAGCGCTTCCCAGCGCTGGTCGAGCTGCGCCACTAGCTCTTCCGGCGCGGCTGTCCGGGTGATCAATGGCTGCTTGGGAATGGGCAGCTTGCGGGTGGTGAAGAGGCACCCGGAAAGCAGAAGCAGCGGAAAGACAAGGGTTGCGGAGATGGCTCGGCGCAGGCGTGTTTTCACTGGCTGCCTGCCTTCTTCACGGCGTGCCGGTATCCGGCCACATTGCGCGCGTGCTCTTCGATGGTGCTGGAAAACAGCGATCCGCCCTGGGGATCGGCTCCCGCGGCCACAAAATAGAGATAGTCCGTTTTGGCTGGGTCCAAGGCCGCGCGCAGCGACCGCAATCCGGGATTGGCCACCGGACCCGGCGGCAGGCCGGCATGCAGATAGGTGTTGTAGGGCGTGTTGAGTTTCAGGTCGCTCTCGTGGATCGCGCCCCGCCAGCGTCCTTCAACTTCCAGCCCGTAGATCACCGACGGGTCGGTCATCAGCGGCATCTTTTTGGCCAGCCGGTTCTCAAAGACACTGGCCACCAGAGGACGCTCCGCGTCCAGGGCCGTCTCCCGTTCCACCAGCGAAGCCAAAGTCACCACTCGATGCACATTCCCTTTCAATCCAATTTGCCCGGCCACAGTGCGAAAGCGCTTGACCATCGCCGCGCAAATCTGCGCCGCCGTCACTTTGCGCTGAAAATGATACGTATCCGGAAACAGGTAGCCCTCTAGGCTCTTTGCTCCGGGGTCCAGGTCGGTTACCAGACCCACCTGTTTAGCCGCCGCATTCAAAAAAACATCTCGCTCGCCAAATCCCGCCTGCTCCAGCCGGACGGCAATCTCAAAAATGTTCGCGCCCTCCGGAATGGTTACAGCTTTGGTAAAAACATCGCCGCGCACAATACGCGCATAAACATCGATGGCCGCGGCCGGGTGGTCGAAGCGGTACTCGCCTGCCTTGAGCGTGCCATGCTTCCACCAGCGCACAACATCGAAGCCGTAACGGCTGCGCACAATGCCCGCTGCTTCCAGTTGCCGGCCCACACGCATAAAGGAGGAGCCCGGCGCAATCTCGACAAAGGTCTCCGTCTCCGGTCCAAAGGGCTCAAAAACCAGCCAGGCCGCTCCAGCCCCCGCCGCCAGCAGCAAAACCAGGAAGACCGCCCGCAAGAAACCCGCGCCGGAACTCTTTTTTCTTCTGCTTGTCCGTCTGCGAAGCGCCATTCCTTGCTATCTACCCTTCTCAACCCAAAAAACGCGGAAAATCCCCTCGGGACCCACTCTCTTTGATTGTACCGGGTAACTGGCCAAAGCAGGGCATTTCTACTCTTTGGTACCTCGGCCGTAAGCTGCCGGTAATCTGCTCCGGGCAGGTAGCCCACTCATCACGCTATCAGGCGCTGTGGCAGGTGGCCGACTCATCACGGTATCAGGCGCTGTGCCCCGTTCATCGCGGCTCTATCGCGATGAGCGGGTCTATCGCGATGAGCGGGTCTTCGGACAAGGTCGCAGGGTGTACAGTATCGGCAAAGCCCCCAGAAGCTATCTCACAAACCGGCTTTGTCAGGGCACGACTTCAGTCGTGCCGATTGACGCCCACAATAGGCTTTGGGCTTTAGCCCCTGCGTGCTTTTGCTTCTTCAAGTATGCAGTTCCAAACGGACATTCGTCAGCCCTGGTTTTTCCGCATCCTGCTACTTTGAATTCAAGCCGAATTCCCCCCGGCCAGCTTTGACAGTTAGCTGAGACAGTTGGACGCAAGTATACGGAAGGCTTCGACGCCGGAATCCAGACAGCAATTCCGATCCGTTGCACTTAAATGTGCGGATTCGTCGCCTTCAATGTTCTATTTGGTCATGTGTGGCGCCGGAATGCTCTTGCCCAAAGCTGTCGCCAGCGCAATTTGGTGGTCTTGTTCATCAATCAGAATTTCGCGAATCTGCTCACTCATGGCATATTCAGCTAAATGTTCGCACTGGCGAACTCGTTCACGATAATTTCGAATCGTTGCTGTCTCATTGTCGAGATCGAATTGCAACATCTCGATGGCTTTTTTCGATGTCTTGACGGTCTTGGCTTCAACCGATGGCATACCGCCAAGATAGTCAATCTGCCCGGCAATAATCAGGGCGTGGTTGAGTTCTTGTGCGGCGTGCTTCTCAAGTTCGCCAGCTACGTTCATGTACTCTGCGCCCTTCAAGACCTTTGAATAGACGACGTACCCAATAATTGCCTGGTATTCGCGTGACAAATCTTCATTCAATAACTTGATCAGTTCAGAGCGGGTAACTTTTTTGTAGTCATCAGCGTGCGCATGATTTTTCAAGACGTTTTCCTCCAGGTTATGTGGTTGAGGTCGATTTCAATTTAGGACAGAAAGTGCGTTCCCGATACGTGCTCTCACGGCAACGAATTCACTGTAGCAAGAGGTTCCAATCCAAGACTGTCCGAAAGAGAACACTCTCCTTTTAGCGGATAGCCGGGCGCTTTACCCTTGAAATAGCCAAAAACTCTGGGTGCCCTATCCTTTCGCGCACTTCCACCCCAGCGCACAAAGTTCGTGTGCTGGGGACCCCGGTTAGCAAAATGGTGGGAAACCACGAACCCCCATGGCGCGCAAGCGCCGCCCGCCCGGACGGCCAGTCCTTGCAGATTATTTCCCCACTTCGTAGCACAATGATCCCAGAACTCTTCCTTTCAATCACTGTCCGGCACATTTTCTTCGCGTCGTTTTTCAGCCGGAAGCGGCCTGTAGAAGCCGAAACTTCCCGTAACTCCTTATCCTGGACGATTTTGCAGGCAACTCCTTTGTTTTGACGATTTTGCAGCGCAACCCTACCTGTAACATCAAGAAAACAAGGAATTTGCATCCAAAGTACGGGTGGGGGTACCCCATCCTTTTCGTGTTCTTTGATTCAAGGGTCGGATATAGCCAGTAAGCTAGAAGCTAGGAGCTAGAAGCTGGAAACTGTCACTCATCCCCGCTATCTCGGCCTCGACGTCGGCAACCGCCGCATCGGCGTAGCCGTGTCGGACGAGCTGGGCCTGACGGCGCAGCCCGTTCTGACGCTGGAGCGGCGGAACAATCAGCGCGAAGACCTGCGCTCGCTGGCGCGGCTCTGCCGCCGTTTTGGCGTGGCGGGCATCGTGGTGGGCAATCCGGTGCACCTCTCCGGCGAGTCAAGCCCACAGGCTGCCAAAACCCAGGCATTTGCCGCCGAACTGGGCTCTCTGTCCGGCCTTCCCATCCACCTGTGGGATGAGCGGCTGACTACCCGCGAGGCCCACCAGATTCTTTACGAAGCCGGCCACCCCCGCCAGCAGCATCGCCGCGTGGTCGACCAGGTAGCCGCCACGCTTATCCTGCAATCGTTCATGGACGCAAAGGCTGGAAGCTGAATCTGCTCTCCGCGTATAATGAAAAGTTGAGTTCTTCTATCTCTTGCGGAAGGCGCAAACTCCGCTCGCCGCCACGGACTACGGATGCCCGAACACATTAAAAAGCAGATTCTCGCCGAGATCGCGCTACTGGAGCACGAGCTCAACCACGAGCTTCCCGCCGAGATCAAGAAGGCCGTGGCCATGGGAGACCTGTCGGAGAACGCCGAGTATCACATGGCCAAGCAGCGTCAGCATTTCGTGGACGCGCGCCTTGCCCAACTGAACCGGCGCATGGCCGAGCTTTCCCTGGTCAATCTCTCCAACATTCCCAGAGACAGGGTTGGTTTTGGCTCTACGGTGGTGGTCTTCGACTCCACCAAGAACGAGGAGATTGTCTACCGCCTGGTAACCAGCGAGGAATCCGATGTCTCCAAGGGGCTGATCTCGACCACCTCGCCCATCGGCCGCGGCCTGGTGGGCAAGCGGGTGGGCGACGTGGCCAACATCGTCACGCCCAACGGCAAGCGCGAATTGGAAATTTTGAAACTGACCACCATTCACGATGAAGCTGCCCAGGGCGAGAGCCCGGACGGCGCCGCCACGGAACAGAAGTAGAACAGAAGCAAGGAAGATTGAAATGACCTGGACCAGCGCTTTCGGCCGCGCCTGCGGATGGCTGCTTAACAAGATCGTGCATGGCCTGGCGCTGACCCGCATCTCGCCCAACGTGCTCACCTTCATCGGCCTGGTCATTAATATCGTGGCCGCATTTCTCTTTGGGCACGCCAACGCCGCCAATGCCGACTGGATGTTCTTCTATGCGGGCGTGGTGATCTTCTGCGCCGGCCTCTTCGACATGGTGGACGGCCGGGTGGCGAGGCGCATCAACAAGGTCACCGTCTTCGGCTCGTTTTTCGACTCGGTGATTGACCGCTACTCCGACGTGGTTCTGTTTTTCGGCTTGCTGGTCTATTACGGCCGCATCAATCGCTTCCGCTACGTGGTGCTGGTAGCCTTCGTGATGGTGACATCGCTGATGGTCAGCTACACGCGCGCCCGCGCCGAGAACCTGATCGTGCAGTGCAAGGTGGGTTTCATGGAGCGGCCGGAGCGCATCGTGCTCATCATCATCGGCGCCGTGTTCAACCACTGGGGCGCCATGGCTCCGGTGCTATGGGTGCTGGCCGTGCTTTCCACCATCACCGTCGCCCACCGCATCGTCTACACTTACCAGAACACCAAGCAGATGAAGTTGCCGAGCTGAGGTAGGCACCCAGCGACTGACTCGGGACGGCCCGGCATCAGCAGTTCACCATCACCGTCGAGCAGGGCTTCTGGGGCTCCCATTGGACCAGAAATTTGGTCACTTCCGCGGATTCCATGCGGCTCATGGCTTCAAACTCGCCGCCCTTCTGGCTATAGAGCAGCTTGCCCTTCTCGCTGAGGACGGCAAGCGCGGGTACGCCCCTATGCAAGGGAACCTCGTATTGCCGGGCGATGTCCAGGTTGGCGTCCATGTGCCCGATGTTCACATGCACCAGCACAAAATCCGCCTCCAGGATGGGCCGATTGGCCGGATCATGGAAGTAGATGTCCAGCACCTTGCAGTCCGCGCACCAGTTGCCGCCAAAGTCCAGCAGGATGCGCTTGTGGGTCGTGGCGGCGGTGTTGAGGGCAGCGGCCAGATCGGCTTTGGCCTGCGTTGGGTCGGGATAGATTGCGCGGCTGGTGGTTGTCGTTGTGGTGGGAGCAGTAGCCTTGCAGGCGGTCAGGGCCAGCACGGCGGCCAAGGCAATCAACGAGATAATCTTCAACGGGAACCCTCCACACCTGTTCTCAGTCTGCCACAAACCCGGAATGAATGCCATTTTCATGCCCTGATTCCGCAGAACCCGCTTCCACTCTGGCGCGGGGGCTTATACTCTTCTGACTGGATGAGAAACTTGACCGATCTGCGCGAACGGCTGGCTTCGACGGCCTTCCCCGACCTGGGGACGATGATGGAGGGCTATGCGCGGGCCGCGGCGGAGCGGGCAAGCAGCGAGTTCCACCAGAAGCTGGACTTTACTGCGGAATCGATTGACGCACTGGACGAGATTCTGGTGCTGGTGGGAGAGAGTCCGGAACTGGAGCTGGACTTTGAAGTGCGGCTGTGGGGCAGCTACCTGGGCGAGGTGCTGCGGCGCCGCTATGCTGGCTCCTGGGAGATGACCCAATATCCCGGCGGTGTAGTCGCGGTTCCGGCCATCGAGGTGCGCGCTTCAAGGCTGTTTCCGCTGATGAAGGTCTACCGCAGGCTGACCGTGGGCGATGAGGAAGACCTGCGCGCCTTCTATGCCATGGTGACAGAGCGGCTGGGCAAGCCGGCTCAGGTGAATTGAGAAAGGAATCAGCGATCCGGGCTTTTCCCTGATCTCTGACCCCTGATCCCTGGGTTCTGCGCACGCATCCGGCTTTGTGCGACAATAACTACTGAGAGTGCGCGGCGGCCAGAGCGCAGCGCGCGGAGGATGAAACCATGGGCGATCTGTTGCAGCCGACGCATTTACTGATCATTGCGATTGTTTTGCTTGTACTGTTTGGCGGCAAAAAGCTGCCGGAGCTGGGCAAGGGATTAGGCGAGGGATTAAAGGGATTCAGGGAAGGCCTCAAGGGCACGACCGAGCCAGCCCCTCCGGCGCCGTCCACGCAGCAGAATGCGGCTCCCGCAGCGCCGCCCGTCTCCACACCGGTCGAGCCCCAAATAAAGCGCATGTAAGCTGTTTGGGTTCCGCAAGGGCCTGAGGCAGGGTCGGGGATCACGCACGACCGGTTGTCCTGGGTTCTTGCTCCTGAGTTGATTAGTTCAGCAGAAAGGCCTGTGCGCGAGCACAGGCCTTTTCGTGTCTAAACGGGTTGGGAGGGCCAGTCTAGTGGGCATCCTGCCCGGAGGTTTTGTAGCCGGTCTTGGCGATAACTTCAAGGCCGGACCGCTCGACACGCACATCGATCTTGCGGAACCTGGTGTCGATGACCGGCTGTCTAGTGTAGTAGCCCAGCGTGTACTGGTTGCGCGATTCCTCGGCGATAGTGGCGTAGCTCTTCTCGATGCCGTTCACGCCTCGCTCGGAGTCCAGCACGCCTCCGGTGGCATGGGCGTATTTGACCAGGACGTTATCGTACATGGTAAAGGGCAGGTGGATACGGCTCACGTAGCCCTCGCCCCAGCGGGCGGAGTCGCCCACCAGCGTGCCGTAGACCGCGGTCTTGTTCGTCAGCAGGTAATCCCGCACGTCGTTGAATTTGGCCTTGCTGCCGGATTCCTTGCCATCACTGATGACATAGATAATGCGGCGGCGGCCCTTGGGGCGGGTAGAGAGCTCCTTGGCTGCGGCTAGGATGGCGTCGTTGAGAGTGTGAATCTCCTTGGGAATGGACATGAACGTATTGCCGCCAGCCGAGCCGCCTTTTTGGATGTTGGGATCGACGCAGTTGCCGTTCTGGCGGATGTTGCAACCGGCCAGCGGGCCGTCGGAAACCGGCACCAGCATCTCTTCTCCGGCTGTCTTAGTCATGGAGAGCACAAAGGGAACCCGCGCGCTCTGCGCTCCGGTGAAACCCCCAGAACGGTCCTGTGCGCCGTTGTTGTAGGTAAAGATAGCCACTTCGTCGTATGGCGTGAGCGCCCCCTGGATTGCCCCAAGGGAGTTATTCACCTTGGCCATTACATCGGTGGTCAGGCTCTGGTCGATGACGAAAGCGATCGAAAGCGGGAAGGAATCCGTGGTGAAAAAGGCGATGGGCTCGCGGGTATCATTCTCGTAGACCTTGAAGTCGCGCCAAGTGAGGCCGGCCACCAGCTTTCCCTTCGAGTCCTTGACGGTGACCGGGACTTCGATGAAGTTCGTATACAAGTGGATGGTGGTCGATATTTTGTCAACGCCCTCGCCGGCGGCGGGCTGCTCGGGCGCCGTGGTCTGCACCTGGTCCTTGCCCTGATCAGAAGGAGCCTGACTGGACGGGGCCGGGCCGCTGGGCGCTGGCTGCTGCTGGGCCGGAGTGTTAGAGGACGAAGTGGGCCCGGACGGGGTATCCCCGGCGCCCTTGCCGGGGATAATCGGGCCGTTCACGTCCGACGCCAGTGGCTTCGGCGCCTGGGGCGTCGGGGCGTCGGGCACGGTGGGTTGCTGCTGTTGTGCCACAGCCACCTGGCTCAATCTCAAGCTCGAATGCGGGCTCAAACTCAGGAGCGCCGCCAGCGCGATTGCCGTTAAACCTAGCTTCACAGGTATTCTCCAGTGGTCAGTGAACAGTGGACAGTGGTCAGCAAACTCAATTCTAACCGCTTATGAATCTTGCGTTTCCGGTGGACTATGATCCGTCAGCAGCGCAAGCCGTCAACAGGCTTCCGGCAACTGACCACTGTCCACTGACACAGGACCGCAATCGTCAGAGTATCAGACGCGCCAGAGCCACGGATGTTGCGAACGGGGCATACTCTTCCGGTATGCTCTCTTGAGAGTCCTGATTTCGTCGAAAGAATCAGAATGCTACCTCGATGGGGAGTTGCCGTTTTGCTGCTTGGCCTGCCGGCACTGATTCCGGCCTGGGCCCAGCTTGCCCCTTCGCCGGATGCGCCCCCGGTCAGCACCGCCCCCGGTCCGGTGCCCGAGGACCAGCCGGTGGCTACCCTCAAGCTGAATGTCAACCTGGTGGATGTGATTTTCACCGTCAAGGACAAGGCGGGAAGCCTGGTTCCCCACCTGACCAGGGGTGACTGCACGGTCTCCGAGGATAAGCAGCCGCAGACGCTCAAGAACTTTGTAGCTGAAACCCACCAGCCGCTGACCTTGGGGATTCTGCTGGACACCTCCGGTAGCCAGCAGCGTGTTCTTCCCCTGGAACAGGATGTAGGCAGCCAATTTCTGGAACGTGTGCTCAAGCAGAATGACGAGGCTTTTTTACTCTCCTTCGACGTAGATGTGGATCTACTGCAGGATTACACCAACAGCCCCCGCCTGCTGGCGCGTGCCATGAGCAAGGCGGAGATCAATACCGCCGGAGGCAATGGCTCGGCGGGCATTCCCGGCGCCGGGGGCGGGACCATTCCCACCATCGGAAAGCCGAAAGGAACCCTGCTCTACGACGCGGTCTACCTGGCCGCTACACAGAAGATGAACCAGGAGACGGGCCGCAAGGCGATGATTCTGCTGACCGATGGCGAGGACCAGGGCAGCCGAACCAAAATCAATGAGGCGATTGCCGCGGCCCAGAGGTCCAATGTTATTGTTTACACGATTTTGATCGCCGACCGGGGCTTTTACGGGGGACTCGGCTACAGCGGTTACTCCGCCATGAAGAAGTTGACCGAGGAGACCGGCGGCCGCCTCATCGACGTGGGCAATAACGGCAAAAAGCTGGAAGCCGCCTTCCAGCAGATTGAAGACGAACTGCGCACCCAGTACGTGGCCAGCTACACGTCCACGAACACCAAACTGGACGGCAGCTTCCGCAAGCTTTCCGTAGAGTGCCACGGCGACGGCTTGAAGGTGCAGGTTCGCAAAGGCTATTTCGCCACCGCGCCGCAAGAATAGCGGACTTTCAGGATGATTTCAGGGGCGGGGAAGAGATCAAGTTGTGCAAAAGGAGTCAGAGAATAGCTTAAAACGCCCTATTTTAGAACAGTTAGTTACCTTCGTATCGCCCGCCGTAATCTGGCGCAACACATTGTTCCTCATTAACATCGCCAAAGTTAGAAATTACTTTAGTCCTCTAAAAATTTATTTTTAAGGACGCGAGGAGTTTCTCCCCAGGAGCCTGCCATGAAGACCGACTGTGCAGCCAGCGAGAGTTTTGAGATCAGTCCCCGGTTTCGCCGCACCGTAGAAGAGCGGATTGCCCGGCTGGAGAAGGATGCAGCCTTCGACGAGGCGCAGGTGCCCCTATTGAAGGATGGCGACCATATCTGCAGGCATATGCGGCTGGTGGCCATGCAGCGGGGTGAGGCATTGCGCATGAGGCTGTTTCTGGATCGCGCCAATACCCGCTTACCTCAACCGCTGATCCCGCTGTAAAAATACAGGGAATAGGTAATTGGGAATCGGCGAGGGTCCTTGATATGAGCGTCGAGGTCAGCACCGTTTCTGGGGCAAGAGGACGGCTTTTCCTGTCGCAATGCACATGCTTTCAACAGACATTTGTTGTTGCAAGTGACTATGTGTCTTAAATCTAGCTATTTTCCACCCAAAGCTTTCGAATTTTGAGATAGAGTTTCGCTTCGTTTTCCCTCTTCCCATGGGAATCGATTCCTCATATTCTTGGCCTTCATTGAAGGATTTCTAACCGGCATCTTTACCGGTTTTGCCCCATGGTTTCATTTACAAATTAACCGTGAGCGAAGACAACCGCCAGTGCATCGAATGGCCGGCTGCCAGCTTGCAGGTTCGCCGCGCCCGCCAGGGCTAAGCAAGCTGCATGCAAGGCAATCCAAGCCGCAAGATCAACCAGGATGCGGCCGCCAAGCTCCCGATATCCGAGTCCAAGCGTATTGCGCCAACCTGCCACAAGAGCGGGCACAGGTGGAGTGTTTGCAGGTGGAACCAGAAAAAATTGCAGCAACGAGGACATCCCCAAACCATGCGACCCAAGAAAGTTATTCTCTGCGTAGACGACAACGAACAAGAGCTTTCCGTACTCAAGTTCATGCTGGCAACCAACGGATACCGGGTGGTTTCAGCGACCAACGGCCGGGAGGCCATCGGCATCTTTGCCGAGACCGCTGTTGATCTGGTGTTGGCTGACTATTCCATGCCGCAGATGGACGGCTGCCAACTGGTGGAACGGCTGAAACAGATCGCGGTCCATGTGCCCATGATTCTTCTGGGCGATCCGCAGAAGATGGCAGGCGAGATGCACTCCGCCGATGCCCTGCTGGCCAAGAAGAACTGCTCGCCCCAGGAGCTTCTGGAGCGCATCAAAGTGATGAGCGCCCGCAAGCGCGGCCCCCGCAAGGGCTCGCAACGGCTGGCTCCCGTAGAGGAACTAGCGGTGGCGTCGTAATAGTGGACAGTGAACAGTGGCCAGTGGAGTAGCTCCACACTTGGGTGAGTTGACTATGGACCGCTTTATCCGTATGCCTGTTCACTGTTCACTGACCACTGTTCACTGTCTTGCCCCTTGACGACGGCGCGAGTGGGTGGGATACTCCCCATCTGTATACAGTCTGGCGATTTTTATCTCCTTGCCAGCGGGGGTTGGCTATTTTATGGACTTGATTGTGGTTCGTCTTCTTTTTGTGGCCCTTCTTGCCGGGGTCTGCTTTTTCCTTCATCCATTCGGCATGACAGGATGGGTGAGTGCGGCAGTGGGCGCCGGAGCGGCCGGCGCGTTCATTGTCTTCGAGCTTCGTGTGCGGGCGCTTAGCCTGAAACGGCTGATCGGCGCCGTGGTTGGCAGCATATTGGGCATTCTGGGCGCGGCGCTGTTTTGCCTGGTGCTGCGCGGCGCTCTGACGCCCGGACCCACATCCTCGATCATCCAGATCTTCGACCTGCTGCTGATGACCTATGTGGGGCTGATAGTGGGCGCCAGCAAGGGCGATCTGCTGAATCCGGCGGCGCTGGGCATGGTCTTCATGGGCGACCGGCCCACGCGGCGCAGCGCCAAGGTGCTGGACACCAGCGTCATCATCGACGGCCGCATCGCCGACATTGCCGAGGCGGGCTTCATTGACGGCATGATGGTGGTGCCGGAGTTCGTGCTGCGCGAGCTGCAGACCGTGGCCGACTCCACCGACGGCTCCAAACGGCAACGGGGCCGCCGCGGCCTGGATATGCTGCAACGCATGCAGTCCAATTCCGCCATCCAGGTACAGATTGTCTCCGACGACTTTCCCTCCATCCACGAGGTGGACCTGAAGCTGCTGGAGCTGGCCAAGAAGTGGGAGGCCAAGGTGGTGACCAACGACTTCAACCTGAACAAAGTGGCTCACCTGCATCACGTCGAGGTGCTGAACATCAACGACCTGGCCAACGCGCTCAGGCCGGTGGTGCTGCCCGGCGAGAAGATGACGGTGCTTATCCTCAAGGAAGGCAAGGAGTTCAACCAGGGGGTGGGCTACCTGGACGATGGCACCATGGTGGTGGTGGATCATGCGCGCAAGCTGATCGGCAAGTCGGTGGAGATCACCGTGACCAGCGTGCTGCAAACCGCCAGCGGCAAAATGATCTTCGGCAAGATGGACGAGAACGGCAAGACACTTGCGGCGGGGCCACCTGCGGTGGGGCCAACTGACTTCGGCGTGGAGAGCTGAAAACCTGTGACCTGGCGGGTGGCATCCTAGGGGGTTGTTTCAGCTACACCCCATTTTGCGAATTGGGCGGCAATGCCGGACTGGATGGCTTTGGCGGCGTCGATGTCCTTGCCGGCGGCGGCCTGATCGCCCTTGATCCGCTCCGCCAACCCCCGGCCATAGAGAGAAGAAGCCTTCTTTGGGCTGATGGCTAGAGCGGCATTGTAATCGGCGATAGCCGCATCCGGATTGTTCATCTTGAGGTAGACAAGGCCGCGGTTGCCTAAGGATTTGGCGTTGTTGGGACGCAAGGTTAGCGACTGATTGCAATCCGCGAGCGCCAATTGGAGCTGCCCAGCTTTTGCGCGGACAAAGCAGCGGTTGTTGAAGGCACTCATATAGCTTGGATTGAGTCGGATCGCCTGGTCATAATCCTGGATGGCGCGGTTGTAGTCCCCTTTGTCGTCGTAGGAGTTGCCCCTGTTGTTAAACGCGATGGCGTCGGTGGGATCGAGCTTCAGCGCCTGGTCATAGTCCTGAATGGCGAGGTCGTATTTGCCCATCTTGCGGTAGCTCACGCCGCGGTTGACGTATGCATCCTCAAAGTTGGGATTGAGCCGGAGGGCCACCGCATAGTCCTGCAGGGCGTGGTCGTAGTCGGCCTTGTCGTCGTAGGCGCTACCACGGCTGGCGAAGGCCGCGGCGAAGTTGGGATCGAGCCGGATGGCCTGGTCATAGTCCTGAATAGCGCGGTCGTAGTCGCCCTTGTTGTCGTAGGCTATGCCCCGATTGTGAAAGGCCTTGGCCAGGTTGGAGTTGGTTTCCTGGCCGGACTGGATGATGGCGGTGCATCCCCCGATGCTCAGGTCGGGATCGCTGTCCTTGCACCGATTCCAGTTATCGTCACGTGTCTGGGCGGACAGGACGGCAGACGCGCCCAGCAAGGTTATCAGCAGGATCATCGACGGAAGGCGCATGGTTCCTCCTTGAAGGTGCGTTTCGAGTCTACGTTCGATTCATTGCAAAATATTACATTCGGCAGACATACACAAGCGATGCGGCGGCAAAACGGACTGGTGGAATCCACAAAATCCGAAGGGCGTATTCCTAATCGGAAACGCCCCTCCAGCTTTGATTGGAAACAGATGCGGGAAGACTCAATACTTCTGCATCTTGGGATCGATCTCGTCGGCCCAGGCGAGGATGCCGCCGGCGAGGTTGACCACGCGGGGATAGCCCTGCTGCTTGAGGAACTCCGCGATGCGCTGCGAGCGGACGCCGGAGCGGCAGTGCACGATGACCTCGCGGTTGCGGTCGATCTCGGAGAGGCGATTGGGGACATCGGTCTGCGGAATCAGTTTGCCGCCGATCTGCGCGATCCGGTACTCGTAGGGTTCGCGCACGTCGAGGATGTAAACGTCTTCGCCGGCATCGATGCGCCGCTTGAGTTCCTTCACGGCGAGCTGGGGAATTCCGTTCTTCACGCTTTTTTCCTCCGGAGTTTCAGGCACAATGCCGCAGAAATGCTGGTAGTCGATGAGCTGGGTCACGGTGGGGTTGGTGCCACAGACCGGGCACTGCGGATTCTTGCGCAGCTTGAGTTCGCGAAATCTCATAGTAAGGGCGTCAACCAGCAGCAGCCGTCCGATGAGCGATTCGCCTTTGCCGAGGATGAGCTTGATGACCTCGGTGGCCTGGATGACGCCCACCAGGCCGGGGAGAATGCCCAGCACTCCGCCCTCGGCGCAACTGGGAACCAGGCCGGGCGGAGGCGGCTCGGGATAGAGGCAGCGGTAGCAGGGGCCCTGCTCGGTGGCGAAGACGCTGGCCTGGCCCTCGAAGCGGAAAATGGAGCCGTAGACGTTGGGCTTGCCCAGCAGCACGCAGGCGTCGTTGACCAGGTAGCGGGTGGGGAAGTTGTCCGTGCCGTCAGCCACAATGTCGTAGTCCTTCATAATCTCCAAGGCGTTGGCGCTGGTGAGCATGGTTTCGTGTTTGACGATTTTGACGGAGGGATTGAGGGCGGTGAGCTTTTCTTCGGCAGAATCGAGCTTCTTGCGCCCGATGTCTTTGGTGGAGTGGATGATTTGGCGTTGCAGATTGCTGGCGTCCACGACATCGAAGTCCACCAGGCCCAGCGTGCCGATGCCGGCGGCAGTCAGATAAAGGGCTAGGGGCGAACCAAGCCCGCCTGTGCCCACGCAAAGCACACGCGCGGCTTTGAGTTTCTGCTGGCCCTCTATGCCCACCTCGGGCAGGATCAGGTGGCGCGCGTAGCGGGAGAGGTCATCGGTGGTCAGCTCGGGCAGTGCGGCAGATTGATTCATGGCGTTCCATTCTCTGGTGGATGTGCAGTTGTGGTTGCGGGAAGGTTGTACGCATATATAGGGTAACAAACACGAACGGCTCCGCAGAGGTCGGAGCCGTTCGTGAATTGCAGTGTGAAGTCAGTTAATTCTTGTGCTTCTTGGGCTCGGCGGCCGTGGTTTCGACAGCCTTCGGCTTCCAGAAGTCAGGATCGGCTTTGATGAATTCATCGCCGACATAGCTCTGGGCGGGGTTGACGGCATACAGCTCAAAGCGATCGGTGTCGATGGCGGCTTCGCGGAGTTCGCCCATCCGGACCTTATCGCTCTCGCTCAGGACCGCGTTGAACTTCGACTCCAGAGCGTTGCTCTTGTCGATATCAGCCAGCGAATTGTTGGAGGTGAGGAAAACAAAGGAACCGATCTGTTCGCCGTACTCGATGCGGTATGCGCCCCAATGGTCTGCGCCGTCGACTTTATCTTCGGCGGCCTTCCACAACTTCACCAGTTCGGTGAAATCCTTCCCGTGGCCGGGACGGACGTGGATGATGCGGGCTTCCAGGAAATGGCCATGCGAGACGTCGGTTCTGGTGTGGTAGCTGAGTTCCGGCACAAAGCTGAAGATCAATTGCCTGGAGTCTTCCAGCAGCTCTCCATCGGCCACGTTGAGACGTTCAAACTCAGCCGCGTTAGGACCTTCGAAGACCTTCATGGCCTTTTCCATGGCTTCAAAGGAGTCAAAGTGCGACAGATAGATGGCCCGCGGCTTGCCGGACATCGCGTTGAAGGCGATGTAGTTGATGGGGAAATTGGCCTTGGTCATGGCCTGGGCGAAGGCGCTCTCCGTCTTGTCGTGGGCGAGGCCGCCCTTGCCGGGCTTGGGGTATTCCACGATGATCTGCAAGTACTTGGGTGTTGAAACGGATGCAGTTGATTGATCCTGCGCGACGGCTACTGAGTTGCCAGCAACCGCAAGAGACAGTCCCAGCAATAAGGGGCTGAACTTATTCATGTGTAAAACCTCCATGGTTTTGCTTGGAGACAGGACGCGTAGGAGGGGAATCCAGGGAAGTGCGTACGTCCCAAGTATTTGCGATTAGATAGGATGGGCCACCAGCATGTAAAGAGTTTTTTTGATGATTGACAGAAATTTTTTTGGCCTTGGCGAAGCGCTCCGGAAGGAGGAACCGGGTTCCACCGGTAAATTTACGCGCTTAATGGAATTGCGGTGAACGCTCCGGATATGCGAGATTGGGAATGCGAGATTGCAGATTCGAGCAGATTTTGCCGATAACAGATTCGATAACCTCGCAGACAGGAAGGCTGCCGTGAGCCGAAAGACCCGCAAACCAAACTTTGAGCAGATTATCGAAACGCTGCGCGCACACGCTTTCGATGTAACGCCCTCAAACGAAATAGCAGGCGGTGTGCTGGTGAGCAAGCACGGGGCTGGTGCGGTTCTGGTGGCTGCTGCGGATAAAGCTGCGCCGGTGGCCTATGCCGTGCATCCTGGAGTGCTGGTTGAGGGCCGGGTGGCGCGGCTGCTGGACCGCGGCCATCAGAAATTCATTAAAACGGCCGAGTTAGAGCTTCCTGCCACGGCCAGCCAGTTGCATGCGATTCACCGGTTCAGCGAAGAGTTGAAGCAGTTGACCGGCGACATTGATCTGTTCAACGAGGCGCTGGGAACCACCAGCGACGTATATCTGTATGACCGCTTGAAGGGCCGTGAAGCGGTGCAGCCTGTGTAGCAACGTCCGTGTGAATCAGGAACCAGGGAATAGGAAAAACCTTACCGCCGCCGAGCCCGTTCCCGTTGCAGTTCGCGATACACCTCGCTTTTGGACTGGCCCAACTCGCGCGCAATGCGCTTGAGGGCTTCCTTTTCGTCGATGCCGGTTTCGGAGATGAGACGGGCGACGCGGTCGGCGATTTTTTCATGGGTGGCTGACGAGGATTCCGCGCCGGACTGCGACGGCTGCGCGTGGACCAGCAGAGTCATCTCGCCACGCATGCGATCACGGCCGGCCAGCTCGCGACGCACCTCGGCTACCGTTCCGCGCAGAAACTCCTCGTGAATCTTGGTCAGTTCGCGAGCCAGTACTACACGCAGGGCGGGACCAAATACGGCTTCCAGATCCGCAAGGGTCTCCAGAATGCGGTGGGGCGCTTCGTAGAAAACCAGGGTGCGCGCGGCGCCAGCATTTTGCACCTCGGCGGCCAGTTCTTCGAGCCGGGTTCGCCGCGCACCGGCTTTTTCCGGCAGGAATCCGATGAAGTGAAACTCGTCCGAGGGCAATCCGGAGGCTACCAGCGCGCTGAGCGCCGCATTGGCTCCGGGGATGGGGATGACCGCGACGCCGGCGGCAATGGCCTGTGCGGCGAGCTGGCCTCCGGGGTCGCTGATGCCCGGCATTCCGGCGTCGGAGACCACGGCGATGCAGCCGCCGGCCTGGAGCGCGGCTATCAATTCGGCGGCACGCTGATGCTCGTTGTGCTGGTGGCAGCTTACAGTCGGAGTTGCAATCTGAAAATGGTTGAGCAGCTTCTGCGTCTGACGGGTGTCCTCGCAGGCGATGCGGTCCACGCGGCGGAGCACGTCGAGAGCGCGCAGGGTAATGTCGCCCAGGTTGCCGATGGGCGTGGCGACGAGGTAGAGGCCGGGGGCAAGCGGAGCTTCAGGTTCGGCGGGGATGGGCACGGTCAGCCTCCGGCTTATCAGGGAACCTCTCAACAATTAATTGCAGCGAAACGCGCATTCCCTCAGGGGCTAAAGCCCGCGTTCATTTTGCTGCCTTTGCGGCACGACTAAAGCCGTGCCCTGACGCTTTGTGCGACTCCAATGGCATTTTCCCGCAAGCTGTAAAGTCGTTCCCTTTCAAAACATCGACTTATTCAGAGCTTCCTAGAAGGCTTTCTCACGGGCATCTTCTCGTTCCAGGCGGCGCTGCTCGGCGAGGAGCGACATGGCGCTCATCAGGTTCTGTACGCTAACAATGCCGACGACGCGCCCGGCATCGGCGATGGGAATCAGGGAGAGTCCGCGGCCAGTCTGGATGCGGCGAATGGTGGTTCCCAGCGTGTCGTCGGGGCGCGCCACCTGAAAGGCCTTGGACATGGCCGCCTGCACGTAGCCGTTGCCGTCGGTGCGCAGCGCATCCACGATGTGCTGGCGGCTGATGATGCCCACCAGTTGCGTGCCCCGCACGACGGGAAAATCCTCTTGCAGCGAGTGGACGCAGCGTGACAGCGCACCGGCCAGGGTGTCGGAGGCTGAGATGGTAGCAAAGTCGGTGAGCATGACCTCGCGCATATGCACGGTGTCCACCACCGACTGGAAGAAGACGCCCTGGTCCTCAATCTGCGCGCCAATCATGATGAAGAAGCCGGCGATGATTATCCAGGGACTATGCAGCAACAAGCCTGCGACCATGGCGATCAGCGCCAGAATCTGGCCCAGTCCGGCAGCCATGCGTCCGGCGGGAGTGAAACCGTGCTTGCGGGCAAAGCTGCCCCTGAGGAGCCTTCCGCCATCCAAGGGGTAGGCCGGCAGCAGGTGCAGGAGACCCAGGCCGGCCTGCATCCAAACCATGCTGCGGACCAGCGCACCGGCCGAGATCCACGGCTGAGAAAAAAGTTTTATATCGCCGCCGGCGCCCAGAAACGTTGCGGCCAGCAGCAGCGCCGTGGCCAGGTTCGCCACGGGACCGGCCAAAGCCAGAGCAAATTGGCCGCCTCCGTTGCTGGAGCCCTCCTGGCTTTCCGGGTCGGCGTAGGCAAACATTCCGCCGATGGGCAGCAGCAGAATGGCGCGCAGCCTCAAACCCAGCCATGCGGCCACCAGCAGCCGCGCCGTCTCCCGCACCGCCACGGCAGCCATCAGTGTGAAGAACAACCCCAGGCCACGCGCCACGCCGTCCGAACCGCTCAGCGCCAGGCAAACGGCCGCCAGAAGCGGAAAAAAAACATGGATGCGTAGTTCGACGCCCATCCATCGGCCCAGCGGAATTGACCAGCCACGCATACAGAATGATTGTAGAGGGTCAGGCCCCGATTCCCGTATGCTGGTTGGCGTGCGCATTATTGCAGGATCGCTTCGTTCTCGCAGGCTGGAGGCTCCGCCGGGGCTTGCTACCCGGCCCACCAGCGACCGTCTGCGCGAAACCCTCTTCAACGTGCTGGCGCCCCGGATTGAGGGAGCGGCCTTTCTGGATTTGTATGCCGGCTCGGGCGCGGTGGGCATGGAGGCGCTGAGCCGGGGGGCCGCGCAGGTGGAGTTCGTGGAGCGGTCACCGGTGGCGCTCAAGGTTCTGCGCGGCAACCTGGAGAGGCTGGGGATCGCGGCGGGATTCCATATTCATGCTGTCGCCGTGGGGGCGTTTCTGCGCAAAGGGCATGCGGCTGGAAAACGAGAACGCTACGAAGTAGTTTTTCTGGATCCGCCCTGGGATGCGGCGGAGGAATATGCGGCTACGCTGGGCCTGCTGGGCGGCTCCGCTGCCGGGCTGCTTGACGAGGGCGCTCTGGTGATTGCAGAGCATCGCAAGAAGCAGCGACTCGATGACCGCTATGGTTTGCTCGAACGAACGCGCCTGCTGGAACAGGGCGACGCGGCGCTGAGCTTTTATGCCGCCAGCCGCGGTCTTGCTCGTGAGTAGGATTGGGTCGCGCCGTGGAGCAGAGGCAGTTGGGTCAGAGACCGAAAAAGCAGGGCTAAACCGGCAGCGCGGAAAATCCCTCCCTGAATTCCGGGGTGAAAATAGGGCTCAATTACTACTTTTTTTCAAGGGTTTTTGCGTTTTCAGGGTGGCCGGGAAAGAACCACATGACCATCAGGCAGCGCGGCGAGTCGTGGCAAATTGACGTAAGGACAGCCGAAGGAACACGCATCCGGAGAGACTACCGGAGCAAAGAAGATGCAGTCGCAGCCGAACTGGCACTCAAGCCAAACCCTCACCAGCGAGCGGAAATGAGGAAACTGCGGCGGAAGCAATCCGCTCGCTCAGCATCTATCCCCGCGTCAGAGCAGCGTTCCTCAAACATTGCGGTCGACTCCACATCGGAGACATCGGAGCAGGACAAATCGCGGCTTGCTGCGCTGACTTCGGCTGCCACGGCTGGACTCCGGCTTATAGAAAAAGCCTCCACTCCGACCTCCGGAACCTACTCCGGGCCATCGGGGCCGGGGTATCCAGTTTCACCGGGTTCCCGCCACTAAAGCCCGTCCGGCCCCGTGAAACCACGGTGCCGGACGTGGAGTTCGAGGCCACGTTCCGCCACGCTCGCCCAAGCACGCAGCTGGTGATGTTGCTGGCGCGTGAAGCAGGACTGCGCCACGCCACCATCCGGAACTTCACCGCGGGCAACTGCAACTTCGAGACGCACGAAATCACCGGACGCTCGAAGGCCCACAGCAGCTACACCGTGCCGATGAGCAACCGGCTCTTCGAGCGGTTGCTTTTCGTCTGCGCCGGAGCCATCGATGCGAGGGAACCGCTACTCTGCCAGTTCAATCCCGGCAGGAAGAAGCCCCACTACAACAGCCTGACCAGAGGCGTGATGATAGCCAAGGCCAGAGCCGGAGTCACGAGAAAGTGGGGATTGCACGACCTCAGGCGAACCGCCGCGCGTGCACTCTACGAGCGCACGCACGACATTCGCAAGGTGCAGCGACTTCTCGGCCACATGAGCCTGACGCAGAGTTTGTGGTATCTCGGCAACGCCGCGATCGAACTCTCCCACGAAGAAATGGAGGCAGCAGGATGCGAACCAAACCCAAGCCCGAACCAGAGCGAAAGCCCCGACTCCCAACCCAACCACGAACCGCGGCAACGGATAGCCTGACCAAACGCAACGTGCAGCGCGTCCTTGCCGCGCTGCACAGTTACCCGGTCGACGCATCCGAAGCCGGAAAAGAACTGAGCTACAAACTCGCGTTGCCCGGACTCGACAGCATGGCCGAAGTCAGGAGCTACATCGGCCACGTCGCACGCGGCATCGCTATGGGCATCTTCACCGGGCGCGAAGGCAGCCAGCTGCTTTACGCAGCCCAGGTCGCGATGGGGACATTGCGCAGCGAGACGTCGCCAGCACAACCAGAAAGGAAAAAGCGATGAGCCAGCACTACACGCTGAACACCATCGAGATCTCGCACTGGTGTAAAGTCTGCGGAAAAGACACCATGCACAAAGTCCACAACCGGCTACTCGGAGCGTGCATCGTGTGCCTCACCCGGCCCACGAAGCACGCCGCGCCGGCCAAACCATCGCCAGCACGGAGTGGCGAACTCTTCGGGAGCGTAAACTGAAACCAAAATGAGGAGCTGATTTGGGAAACCGGGCCGGGCCACCGCCCGGCCCCGCTTTACGATCGTAAAAACTGGAGGCAGCATGGAAACCGAAACTCCACGCGAAACCAACCTGAAAACTGAACTCGAACGGCTCGAGCTCGAGCGCACGGAACGCGAACACAAAACCGAGGAAGCCCACGAAGCGTTGGCCGATGAAAGCCGTCGAGTCCACTTCCTCGAACACGGACTTTGTCCGTGATCGGGAGTAGACGCGGCTCGATGCCTTGCGGCACCCCTACGTTCTGCGTCTACGAAGAGGCTGGCCGGTTCGTGCTGCACCGGCCCGCCTCTTCCTCAGTGCTGGCCACCTTCACGCTCGAGCGGCAGGTCATCGCCGCCGCACGCAAGACGGCCGACGCGATCGGAGCCAGCCAAGTCCGCGTAGTCTTCATCGTCCCCACCAAACCCGGCGAGTGACACAGCCAGGCGGAGAACCGGACACCCCTGCACCGGGCCGCAAAGAACGCGGCACGTCTCCGGGCCGCTGACGCGGCATGTCTCCGGCGCTTCGCGGTGTCTCGGCCGCTTCGCGGTGAAAAAGCCAGCGGAAGGAACTCAGGCGCCTGCTGCTCCCTGATTCGCGCGCGGGATCCTCGCCCTCAATTCCGCCATCCCACAGGCCCACCGCATCGCCAGCGGCTCGTCTCCGTGGCAGCCACGCGGCGGGAAACACCCGAAAAACCATAGATACAACCCAACCCGAAAAGCCATAAATATGGCAGCTTCGCCTCAAGTGTGCCGCTGTCGCGGCAGGTCGCAGCCGCCAGCATCGAGGGCCGGTCTGCTTTTTCGGGGCCGGGGGGTCGGGGAGTTGTCATCGGGCGTCTGCTCCGTCGTGCTCGGTCCGGGGGTAAAGCATCCCGGCCCTCGAATCTTGCTCCGCCTTCGGCTCCGCTCTGGTGGGGGGTTCCACCCCCTCAACCCCGGGACCGGCCCGGCCGCCTCGGTGATTGCGCTCACTCGGGAAGTGTCGTGACTGGTGAGCCTCGGTGAATCGTTCGCGCGAATCAGGGAGCAGCAGGTCTTTTTTGAAAAGAAGAGCAGAGGAATTATCAGCATCGCAACCAGCCTTTCGGCTGGTGAGAACGGACCTTTCCATCATCTTTTTGTGTTGAGTGTCCGACGCGCCTCAAGGTCGAATCGAAGAACGCTCCGCCCGTGGAAAACGCACACGCAGGGCCGTGGGGGGCGTGCGGCTTGCTCCCGGCGCGGCCACGTGCACCCGCGCCGGATAGCGCACGCACGCGCCCCACGGCCCTGCGTGTGCGTTTCCCACCGGCTCCGCTCGATCTCCACCTTGACCCGCGTCGTGAGGTTTCCAGAAATCAAAGAATGATGGCAAGGTCCGTTCTCTTCGGCACCCCACCCCCCATGTGCCGAGGTGTGCCGGAGGCTCGTCACAGGCTTTGGTCACAGGCTCGGTCACACGGTCACACGCACCAGAGTAGTAAACCCCGGTTGACAATCGGATGTGACCGAGCGAGAATGTGACCATATCAAAAACGGTCACAACCAACGCAACCTTTTGGTCACAAATGCAGACTTCAAGGGTTTTTGCGTTTTCAGGGCACAAAACCGCTGATTGTGAGCGGGGTCACTCACAACCCCATTGACAGCGGCGGACAGGAAGAGAAAAATGGCGGAGCGGGGCAAATTGAGCCGTTTTATACGGCCTATGGAGGGAAAGTGAAAAACGCAGGGAAGATGGTTGTTTTTGGTATGTTGGGTTTTTTGAGCGCAGGGTTGTTGTTGAGCGGCTGCAAGAAGGCGCCGGAGTTGGCCAAGGCCGATGCGCTGGCCTTGATCCAGGCGAAATATGACAAGGCTCCAGCGGCGGGCGTGCCCATCGCGGTAGACGTGCTGGGGCTGAAGGACGGCGTGCAAGCCAAGTATTGGGAAAAGGCCACGGTTTATCCCAATAGGATCTGGGGCGACTTTACGGTGTCGGCTGAAGGCAAGAAAGTGCTCAAGCTGTCCGACGGCAGCGGCATACTCAAGTGGCGCCCGGATCACGACCCCGAACCGAGCTATGCGGTGGTGGTGACCACGGTGGCCACCAGTCATCTGAAGGCGCAGGATGTGCAGGATGCGCAGGATGAAGTGCTTCCCGGCGTGGATACAGCCAAGGGAGCCGATTTTACCGAGGCGCAGAACCTGGACGGCTTGCCGGCCCCGCTGGTGAAAATTGCCCACAACGCCATCAACAAGCTGGTTACCAAGCGTCATGCTGACTTTGCTTTTGAAAACGGCGCCTGGACGCTGCACTCGATCGAATAAAGCCGAAAGATTCTGAGGGGTGGGGCAGAATGCACTGACCTCACCCCGATTTCCTGCGCTTATTCTAGGATTCTTTTACTTAAATTTCCCCCTAAAGCCCATTTGGTCTGGAGGTAGTCAGGTGCGTATTGCGCCATGGTCTGTCGCGGTTCTGCTCATCGTTGCGCCGGCTTGCATTGTGCAAGCGCCTGTTTCCTTCGGCCAGTCCGCCCCGGCGGTTCCTCTCCAGACCACGTCCGGGACGGGGTTCAGCGGCGCGCCGTATTCGGGCAGGCAAACGACCGTCAAAGAAAAGATGCTGACCGACGGCACAAAAACGACAGAAACCTTTGTGGAGCTTCTCTGGCGGGATGCCGAGGGGCGTACCCGCAGGGAGATGATCCGGCACATCGATTCGGGCGCGGAATACCGGTCGATCATCATCACCGATCCGGTTGGCGGCGTGTATTTGAAATGGGATGACAACGAAGAGGCCGCCAGACGGGTGGTGGGCATCTGGCCGGTGACGCCCGCGCAGAGAGTGACGGCCCCGCCGTCCCCCGTAAACCAGGGCAGGCCGGAGACGAGGCCCGATTTTTGGAATGAAATCCTTACACCGCAGGAGATCAACGGCGTGTATGCGGTAGGCTCGCGCTGGAATCGCACCATTCACATGGAAGGGGAGAGCAGCAACCGGGTTATTGAAGTGACCAACGAGTTATGGATTTCTCCTGATTTGAGGATCATTGTGCGGCATATCCATGACGATCCACAGTCGGGAAAAGAGACCACCGATTTGACCGATGTGGTTCGTGGCGATCCGGACCCGGCGTTGTTTCAGGCTCCCGAGGGATATGCGGTGGTGGACCACAGGAGTCAAAAGCCCCGTTAGAGACGAATGCACCGCTTTTGAGGCATTTACCCTTCAAGTGGTCTCTGGAGCGGCGGAATCCGTTTGACCCCACCCCGATTTCTTGCTATTGTAAGAAGGTTGCGCAAGAACGCCTCTATCCGTGTGTCTTGACGGCGGAAGCGTAGGGGTAGCCCGGTCCGGCTGAAGCCGGGGGCGCTGACCCCCAAGGCCAGGGGCAGTTAGCTGGCCAGACATGTTCCCGGAATCGCTCTTTTCTTGCAAGGGCAGGGGCAAATCGCTACGGCGCCCGCGCGTTCTCCACCTCGGAGGGCTATGCGGGCCGGAACCAGGAAACGGAGTTGGCTTTCCAGAGATTTGGAAACGCCCGGCCACCGTCCCGGTTCTCGTCTGAGATTGGAACGAAGGCAGACGCGAAGCAGTACAGCAGGGCTTCCGTGCGCGTGCGCGACAGCTTCAGGTCGTGCTCTCCGCCATGGATGGCCTCATTGGCCTGCGCGCGGCGGTCGAACAGAATAGGTCAAGGTTTTTGCGTTAAGGAGTGTTTGGTTTGCCTACATTCAATCAGTTGGTTCGCAAGGGGCGCACGGCCCCGCGGTACAAGACGGCATCGCCGGCTTTGCAGGCTTCGCCACAGCGGCGCGGCGTTTGCACCCGCGTGTATACGCAGACACCCAAGAAGCCGAACTCGGCCCTGCGCAAGGTAGCCCGCGTGCGGTTGACGAACGGGATTGAAGTCACCACCTATATTCCCGGCATCGGCCACAACTTGCAGGAGCACTCGATCGTGCTGATTCGCGGCGGGAGAGTGAAGGATCTGCCGGGAGTTCGCTATCACGTGGTGCGGGGAACGCTGGATTCGGTGGGCGTGGCTGAGCGCAAGCAGAGCCGGTCGAAGTATGGCGCCAAGCGCGCCAAGGGCGCGGCCAAGTAGCTGGACAGGGGTCAGGACGCTCCTGAATCTGAAAGCTGATGGCTGATAGCTGAAAAACACGGTTCCGGGGTGGTTAGTCTGGACCCGGACTGGGGCAAGAGAAGCGGCGCGATAGCCGAGAGGATTTTGAGGATTATGCCGAGAAAAGGGCACATTGCGAAGCGGGAAGTGGCGGCGGACCCGGTTTATGGGTCTACGCTGGTCACCAAGTTTGTCAACTCGATGATGTGGGGCGGCAAGAAGTCGACGGCCCAGAACATCTTCTATGCGGCGATGAAGACCCTGGAAGAGAAGGGCGGCGGCGACGATGCCCTCAAGCTCTTCAAGAAGGCGGTGGAGAACTGCAAGCCGCTGCTTGAGGTGAAGACCCGCCGCGTGGGTGGCGCCAACTACCAGGTGCCGATCGAAGTCAATCCCGACCGGCGCACCTCGCTGGCCATTCGCTGGCTGATTACCTATGGCCGCAGCCGCGGCGAGAAGGGCATGACCGACAAGCTGGGCAACGAGCTGCTGGATGCGGCCAACGGGCGCGGCGCGGCGATGAAGAAAAAGGAAGACGTGCACCGCATGGCCGAGGCCAACAAGGCCTTTGCCCACTACCGCTGGTAGGACGCAGGGGCTAGGGACCTGGTTGAAACAACAGAATCGAACCGCGGGTTGAATGTACCCGCAAGGAAGTAGTAGCCGTGGCTCGCACCGTACCTCTAAATCGCTGCCGGAACATCGGAATCATGGCGCACATCGACGCCGGGAAGACGACAGCGACGGAGCGCATCCTGTTTTATACGGGCATCACGCACCGCATCGGCGAAGTGCATGAGGGCACGGCGACCATGGACTACATGGAGCAGGAGCAGGAGCGCGGTATCACGATTACTTCGGCGGCCACGACCTGCACCTGGAAAGACTACCTCATCAACATCATCGACACCCCCGGCCACGTGGATTTCACGGCCGAGGTGGAGCGCAGTCTGAGAGTTTTGGACAGCGCGGTGGCGCTGTTTGATTCGGTGAGTGGCGTGCAGCCGCAGACAGAAACCGTGTGGCGCCAGGGCGACAAGTACAAGGTGCCGCGCATCTGTTTCGTGAACAAGATGGATAAGAACGGCGCTGATTTCGAGCACGTTCTGGACACTATTCGCAAGCGCCTGGGAGCGCGGCCCGTAGCGCTGCAGATTCCTATCGGCGCCGAGGCTAATTTCAAGGGCGTCATCGACCTGATCGAGATGAACGCCGTTCTGTGGCATGACGAGACCCTGGGCGCGGAGTTTTCCATCGAGCCGATTCCCGCCGCGTTGCAGAAGAAGGCCGAAGCTTTCCGCCTGCAGTTGATCGAGATCATTTCAGAGTCCGACGACGTGCTGCTGGAAAAGTTTCTCGAGGGTGAAACGCCAACGATTGCCGAGCTGAAAGCCGGCATCCGCCAGGCAACCATCGATTTGAAAATATTTCCGGTGCTTTGCGGGAGCGCCTTCAAGAACAAAGGCATCCAGACGCTGCTGGACGCGGTAGTCGATTACCTGCCCAGCCCTCTGGACAAACCTCCAGTCGAGGGCGTTGATCCACGCCATCTCGGCCATATAGAGAAGCGCAAGCCGGACGACAATGAACCGCTTTCCGCCCTGGCTTTCAAAATCATCAACGATCCCTTCGGCAAGCTGGGTTTTGTCCGGGTCTATTCGGGCTCGCTCAATACCGGCGACATGGTGCTCAATCCCCGCACCGGCAAGACCGAGCGCATAGGCCGTCTGGTAAAGATGCACGCCGACAAGCGCGAGGACGTCAGCGAGATCATGGCGGGCGACATCTGCGCCTGCGTGGGCATGAAGGAACTGAAGACGGGCGACACGCTGTGCGATCCGCATCACGCCATCGCTCTGGGCGCCATTGTTTTCCCGGATACGGTCATCTCGGTGGCCATCGAGCCCAAGACCAAGGCCGACCAGGAGAAGATGGGCGTCGCCCTGGTCCGGCTGGCCGATGAGGACCCCACCTTCAAGGTGCGCACCGACGAGGACTCGGGGCAGACGATCATCAGCGGCATGGGCGAGCTGCATCTGGAGATTCTGGTCGAGCGCATGAAGCGCGAGCACAAGGTTGATGCCAATGTGGGAGAGCCCAAGGTGGCCTTCCGCGAGACCATCCGCAAGAAGGCCGAGGCCGAGGGCAAGTACATCCGCCAGACCGGCGGCTCCGGCAACTACGGCCATTGCAAGCTGAGGGTCGAGCCTAACACGCCGGGCGCGGGCTACGAGTTCATCAACGCCATCAAGAGCGGTTCGATTCCCAGGGAGTTCATTAAACCCATCGATCAGGGTGTGCAGGGCGCGCTTGAACTGGGCATCCTGGCCGGCTACCCCATGGTGGACGTGAAGGTGACGCTGTACGACGGCAGCTACCACGAAGTGGATTCCAACGAAATGGCCTTCAAGATTGCCGGCTCCATCGCTTTCAAGGAAGCCGCGCGCAAGGCTTCGCCGGTGCTGCTGGAGCCGGTGATGGCCGTCGAGGTCACCGTCCCCGAGGAGTTCATGGGCGTGATCATCGGCGACATCAACTCGCGCCGCGGGCGCATCGAGGGGATGGAGCACCTGGCCGGTTCACAGGTCATCAAGGCGATTGTGCCGCTTAAGGAAATGTTCGGCTACGTGAACGACATTCGCTCGTCCACTCAGGGCCGCGCATCGTATTCAATGCAGTTTGCAAGGTATGAAGAGGCTCCGCGCATGATTGCCGACGAAATTATCGGCAGGTCGCTGGGCAAGTAGCTGGAAGACAGGTTTTTGGGGCTGGAGCCGGATGGCCGGCGCCCCGAGTTGAAACAGGCAGTAAAAGCTATGAAAGGGAGTTGGGACTTTTATGGGCAAGGAAAAGTTTGATCGCACGAAGCCGCACGTGAATGTGGGAACAATTGGTCACATTGATCACGGCAAGACCACGTTGACGGCGGCCATCACCAAGGTGCTGCAGAAGCACAACCC
>CABDYB010000304.1_pt1 | contig 39616 bp, 25 predicted proteins | sample 3131861 | NCBI WGS metagenome assembly CABDYB01 (sample SAMEA5534336, study PRJEB31848) | metagenome | biome: tundra; feature: field; material: soil | place: USA | collected 2013-05 | depth 0.15 m | reverse complement strand
AAGTATCCCGCGTAATTCATCTGCTCGATGATTTTGATCTCATATTCGAGCCGCGCCTGATACTCGTCCAGCGTCGCCCGCAGCACTCCACGCGACTCGAGGCCTCGCACCGCGGTGTCGAGACGCTTCTTGTATCCCTCGCGGCACACCTGCTCAAAGTAACTGTTGATGGTGTGCCCTTCCGGCACGGCAAACAACGGAAATGGATCATCCACCGGCTTGAGTTCAAACGCGCACCGCTCGGCAATCTCCATCGTCCGCTTTAATACGTTCGGCGAATCCTTGAACAGCAGCGCCATCTCATCGGCGCTCTTGACAAAGAACTGGTCGCCGTCGAACCGGAAGCGCTCCTTATCCTGAAGCTTGGAGCCGGTCTGCACGCACAGCATCACGTCGTGCGCATGGCTGTCCTCGCCGCACAGGTAGTGCGAGTCGTTGGTGGCCACCAGCGGAATATTCAGTTCCCGCTCAAGTCTGAATAACGCCTCATGAATCTGCCGCTCCTGCTCCAGCCCCTGGTCCTGAATTTCGAGGTAGAAATTTCCCTTGCCAAAAATGTCCTCGTACTGCTGCGCCACACTCTTGGCCTTGTTGTAGTTGCCCGCCACCAGCTCTTCGCACAACTCCCCGCTCAGGCAGCCGGAGAAGCCAATCAGGCCCTTCGAGTTTTCGGCCAGGTACTTCTTGCTCACGCGCGGCTTGCGATAGAAGCCGTTGAGCGAAGCCTCCGAGGTAATCCGAATCAGATTGCGGTAGCCCTCTTCGTCCTGGGCCAGCACCAGCAGATGATTGTTCTCGTCCCCCTCGCCCGGCACCCGGTCGATTCGATGGTCCTCGTGCTTGCAGATATACAGCTCGCAGCCCAGAATCGGCTTGATCCCCTGTTTCTGCGCCGCCTCAAAAAAGTGAACCGCGCCATAAATGTTCCCGTGGTCGGTCATGGCGACAGACTTTTGCCCCAGCGCCGATACGCGCTCCATCAGCTTGGTCAGGTCACAAGCCCCGTCCAGCAGCGAGTACTCGGTATGCAAATGCAGATGCGTGAATTCAGCCATGGCTATCCTCAATTCTAGTCGCGATCTTGACTACACAAGGCAAGCAAAGAGGCCCCCATTTTACAATCTCCCTTCGGCCTTCAAAATCGTTTTTCAACGAGAGCCAAAAGGGTATCCGGCAACCAGAGCCTGACTCGGGTTACCGGATTGCCTTCTTTGTAGATGGTTGCCGATCACTTCTCGTGGACAAAGATATATTCCTTTATCTCTGGATCACATCGGTATCCGATCACGTCTACGCGCGCGTAATCTTTGCGTTTCGTATTGGCTCGCGCATTCGTCGAGTCTTTGACTGCAGGCCATATCACAACCCCATGTGTCTCCTTTGAGGGATGCCATTGGAAGTTTTTCCCGGTCATAACCTCGGCAAATGTCTTCCAACCCTTCTGAAGTCCCGGATCTTCAAGCGCCTTGCGAAAACAGATGACCTGTTTGAATGTTTTCATTACGCGTTCAGACTTAAGTTCGGCGTTTACGAGGGACGCCAGGCCATCAGAATCGATTCTCACCAGGAGCAAGTCTGCAACCACTTTTTCTGAAGCAGTTTTTAATGCAATCTCGTCTGAGACAAACCAATACTGGCCGCCAAGGATGTCGTCTAGCAGTTCCAGCCGTCCGCCCGATTTCAATGCACGTTGGATCAACCACGATTGCAGCTGTTTTTCAGGAGTTTTGCGTAATGGTGGGGACAACTGCTTCTCCATCTTCTCTCGAAGATTGCGAATGGAAATCTTGGTAAAACCACGTTGCGGGGTTTTTTCGCAGCAGCTTATCGCACTGATCCCATTGACGGATGGGCGCAGCCACAGCAGTTTGCGTGAAAGTTCTTCTTTGAATACCTGAAACGGCTCGGACTGAATCTTTTCGGCATTCTTAACCAGTCTCTGTAACTGTTCCGACAAAGGTAAATCAGTAAGAGAGTGATCGACCTGCGTCATAAAGACCACCTTTCTCCATCGTTGTATGTCACTACGTTTGCAAAGTGTTGGGAAAAATCTTCGCCGTGTTCGGTGTGAATGGGAACAAGCATACGCGGATTCAGCGCTGCCGCCAACTTCTTCAGATCCTCTACCGGCGCGTGTCCGCTCGTATGGGCGTAGACGAAGTTGACTGCCGAGTCGCTGCGGCAGGCGGAGATTCTGTCACTGCCGAAGTAGTCGGCGTGGTTTCCGTCGAGATAGCCGAGCCACTGCGAGTAGATGACATTGACGGGGGCTGCGGCGTTTTTGAATTCATCAATGAGGTGAAAGCTGGACATCTTGCCAAAGTAGAGAAACAATTCGGGAGTTGCGTGTAGTTCCTCACGCTTGACCCTGTGACGATAGAGTCGCTTTCTGAAATCTCCAAAGTAGTCTGGGTTGGCCTTGAGCCTTTCGTCCTGACTGTGAGAGGCGAAAACTCTTATCTCGGGCCAGTCCATGGCGGGCGTGTTTTGAGTGATCTGCCGGAGTTGTTCGAGCACCCATGCGGTGTAGATGTCGATGACGAGGAGTTTGCTGGCACGTTTGCAGGCCCGATGGGCGGAGACGATGCGGTCGATGTTTTGCGAGGACGAAAGCAGGAACGAGATGTTCTTCTGCTGTCGAATTGTCTGGAAGATTGTGTTTTCGACCGCTGTCTCGTCGGGGAAGAGGTCGTTGCTGCGATGCAGCATGGTGCCTTCGAGGAAGAGGACATCGATGTCGCGAATTGGGCGCTTAACGAGATTCTCGAAGAGTATTGCTTTTCGGCCATGTGAGCGAAGATCGCCACTATAGAACAGGCGCTTGCCTTCAGCTTCGATGAGAAAGGCATAGGCGTCGGCGGCCGAGTGGTCCATGAGATAGGGAGTTATCGTGAAGTCACCTATCTGGAATGATTTCCAGGCCTGGAAGTGACGGTACTCTCTCTCCTGGATTTCTTCGCCCAGAAAGATCTGGGTGGCGTCAATGAAAGACTTTCCCAGTTTTCCGATATAGACCGGTGTCTGCCGCGGCAGCAGCGTCATCAGCCCATAGTGGTCCTTGTGCGAGTGGCTGATCAGTACCGCATCCACGGTCAACTTTGCCACATCCACGGCTTGGCTTTCAGCGTTGAGGGGCAGCCCTGCATCCAGCAGGATGGAGGTCTTTCCGGCCGTCAGCTGAATGCAGGTTCCACCGATCTCATGACTTCCTTTATGTAGGACAATCTTCATGCGCCGCCTGCCTGCCAGCCGCGCTTCAGAGTCCTTTCAGAATACAACGTGCACAAATTAATACTTTCTCTATAGACCCGAGTAATCGGCACAGTATGCCTTTCATAACCGATGAAGTCCTGCAGTTGATCGTGTACGGAATTATATCTGGAATTTCTGTCAATTGTTGGCCGATGATAGGACGGCCACAAACTTTGCTCCCGCCCCGTAGAATGCACACCCTATATTCAAAATTCGCAGGAAGAAATTTACACTTGCTGGCGGTTTTTCGAAAATAGTTGTGAAAAACTTAGGGAAAACCGATGAGATCGTAAATTTGCTCATTGTTTAGTAGGCAGGTGCCCCACATCTGATCAGGCAGGTGGCCCGTCATCAGCCCTGAAGAATCACCGTGAGCCATGGGAAGCTGTGCTTCGTTCATCGCAGCTCTATCGCGCTGAGCGGGCGGGTGTCGCAGGTCTGACCATAAAATCTGGGTGCCCCAGTTCTCGCCTTTGGGGACCGGGGAGACCACGAACCCCACGCGCGAAGCGCGCTCCTGGACAGCCTGTCCTGAGCCTGTCGAAGGGCCAGTCCTTGCAGATTATTTCCCCACTTCGTTGCACAATGTTTCTCAGAAGTCTTCCTTCAAATCATCGTCCGGCACGTCCTCTTCGCGTCGCCTTTCAGCCGGAAGCTGCCGGCAGAGGCCGAAACTGCCCGTAACTCCTTTTCCTGGAATATTTTGCAGGGAACTTCATTGTTTTCAATATTTTACAGCGCAACCCTGTCTGTAACCTCAAGAAAACAAGGAATTTGCGCCCAAAGTATGGGAGGGGGTACCCCCTCCATGACACGCGCTTCCAGGCACAGGTGCGACAGCACAAAGCCCAACCACAGGCACGAAATACTTGACGTAACTACGGCGTAGCCGTACTGTACAGAAAATGATGAAATTGAACGATATGGTTTCGGTCGAGCATGAACCCGGCGATCCGCCCATTGAGACGGATACGGATTGGGCTGCGGTTGAAGCGCTGACCGATGAGCAGATTCATGCGGCAGCGCTCTCGGACCCGGATTCGCAACCGATTCCTCTCGGCACGGACGAGGAGTTGGCCAAGCTGGGTCTGATTCACATTCCCAACGTGAAAAGACTTCGCGAACGCCTTGGCTTGACGCAGGAGGCTTTTGCCGCCGCCTACCGCATCCCCATTGGAACTCTGCGCGATTGGGAGCAAGGTCGCAAACGTCCCGACGCCCCCGCTCGCGCTTATCTCACCGTCATCGCTCGCAATCCTGAAGCTGTAGCCGGCTTCCTGAGCGAAGCAGCCTGAGCAGTTGCACCTCAACTCCGGGCAGCAGCGTTCTCAAATCGTGACGACTTTGTGCTTCGCGATGTAGGCGGGATCGATCTCCACGCCCACGCCCGGGCCGGTAGGAATCTGCAAGACGCCGTTGTCGTCGCTGCGCAGGGTCGATGTGGCGCAGGTATAGGGCAGCTCGTTGTTGAATTCCTTGAACTCGTGATACGGGCCGGAGTTGGGAATCGCGGAAACGAAATGCATCATATATAAGTAGCCGAGGCCGGTGCTGGAGATGTGCGGAATGCACTGCTTGCCCAGGGCGTTCGCCATTCTCGCCACTCTCATGCAGCGGACCATGCCGCCGAAATAAAACATATCCTGTTGCACGATGGAGAGCGCGCCGTTGGCGACCAGCCAGCGGAAGTTGTGCGTGCTGGGTTCCTGCTCGCCGCCGGCGATGGGAATCCGCAGCGCATCCGCGACCTGCCGCGTCTCCTCGTACCAGTCGAAGGGCACCGGCTCCTCGAAGAACGTGTACTTGTACTCTTGCATCAGCTTGCCGATGGGAATGGCCTGCGCCGGCGTATAAGAACCGTTGGCGTCGGCGGAGATCACCATCTGGTCGCCGAAGGTCTTGCGCACCAGTGGAATCAGTTTCTCGCTGCGGCCGGCGGGATATTCCGGATGGCTCATGCGCCCGCCCAGTTTGAATTTGATGGCCTTGGCTTTGGAGATGGCCACGTCGCGCTGGATGTGCTCGATGGTTTCTTCGGCGCTGATGTCGCGCTCGCCATTGGCCTGATAAACGGAGATGTGCGTGTTATGAATGTCGCCGATGAGCTGGCCGATGGATTTGTTGGCCATCTTGCCGAACATGTCCAGAATGGCGAACTCGATGGTCGCCAGCGGCACCCAGATGGCCAGGCCCTGCGCTTTGTAATTGCTCTGATAAACAGTGACCTCTTCAACCAGCGCTTCGATGTCGCGCGCATCTTTGCCAATAAAGAACGGCTGCATCCGCTTGACGAAGATGGGATAGAGCACCGACATCTGAGTGGAATTACTGATGGAGATTCCTTCAGCGCCGTCTTTTGAGCGCACGCGGCAAAGGTAGGAACCCTTATAGTGCAGCAGCTCAAGCGTTTCGATAATGACCGGGGCAGGGAAGAGTTCGCGCTTGAAGACCGGCTGCTTCAAGGCATCATCGAGCTTTGCATAGCGGGCTTCCAGTTCTTCAGTCCGGAGGCGGGATGCAGGTTTTTGGACGGCCCCGTGCGCGAGTTGCGGCAAAGTGGCGGCTGCTCCACCAGCTAAGGCGGAAACAAGAAAATTGCGGCGGCTGCCTTTCATCATTTGAAAGCTCCTTCTGAAGCGGTTCCTATCGCAGGATACCTGATATATGGATACGGATGCAGGCCTCTACTCCTGTTCGATCCAGTCTATTGTGACCTTTGAATCATAGCCTTTAGCGGAACCGAGGCTGAGAAAGACGGAGAATCCTGTTTGGGTTGTTAAACTACTATCTGCCCGATAATCGCTGCCGGCGTCATCCGCACGATGGGGCAACTGATGCGCTGCGAAGAAATCATTCTGCGAGGTAGTCGATCCATGAAACGTTTCTGTGTAATTTTGTTCGCAACGCTGCTTACCGTCGCACTGCTGGGCGCGCCGGGCGTTGCACAGGATGATTCTTTGCCGAAGTCTGCGGCGTCGGCTGAGCCGGGGCTATTGTTTTATCTATCGGGCGACCATGGCTTCAATGCCGATTACGCCGCCGGCGGCAACGCGGCGCCGAATTTCCTTGCGGACGTGAAGATTCTTCCCGGCGGCGCGAAGGGTTCCTACTTGCAATGCGGCAACAACCAACTGCTTTCGTATTGGGCGCCGGGCAACATCTATGCGCAGCGCGGGACGCTTTCGTTCTTTTGGCGGTCGCGCTACCCGGTAGACGAGACTGAGTTTCCCATCTTCCGCGTGGGATATGCCGATCACTCCAGTTGGGACCAGGTATGGCTGCGCATCGATTACAACGGCCACGGCTTTGATGCCTTTGTCACCGACGTGAACCTGGGTCGGACGCGCGTTTCGTATACGATGCCGGATTTCCCCAAGCCGGACCAATGGGTGCATCTCGCGCTCACCTGGGACGAGACCACCGGCATCCGCTTTTACGTCAACGGCAAGAGGTTGGCCGAAAAGGCTGCCACGGGAATGTTCGATGCCGGACTGGATCAGTTGGGGCCGCATTCACGCATCATCGGGCCCACAGGCGTCGAAAGCACTTATAGTTATGACCGTGGGGGCGATCTCGACGAGTTGCGCATCTATGACCGTGCGCTCTCGGATGAAAATGTTGCTTCGCTCGCCGCGGGAGAAACACCGCGGAATATTCCGACTGTTCATCGCAGCTTTGCAAACGCGGAGACGCAGAAGGAGTGGTGGTTCCATTACGGCTGGAACCGCACTGGCGATATTCCCGCTCCGCTGCCCGCGACGAACACAACTATCCGCAAGGTGCAAATCAATGACGCATTCGACATAGGGCGCTGGTGGTGGAGGGCGAACGACGGTATCCGCGAAACGACATGGCCGGGCGTCTACAACCGCTCGCGCCTGCCGGGCCGCTTCGATTACTTTCAGCTTCCGGATTGGGATTGCTACGCGATCTCTGGCAAAACCATTACCTTCATCCTGCCGGATGAGCCATGGAATCATCTGGAGTTCAACGGCGGCGCATTCGGCAACATGACGCTTCTGACGCCGGATGCCTCCGAAGAGGCGGTTCGCCGGAGTGGGCTTGATGGAACGGTGCTGCCCGGCAAGACACTTTTCGAGCGGCCCGGCGGCCAGGAGACGACCTTCCACGATTTCTCTGCGCCCATCATCGGCGGTAAGCTGCGCTTTACCAATGTGGAGCAGGAGACGCCCATCAGTGAATTTTCCGCATACTACGTCCATCCCGGCGACCCGCCGCAGGGAATTGTCCAGCTCAAGTACAGGCTGTCGACGAGCGTGCAAGCTGAGGACAATCCCAGCCTGACGCCGTTGCTCAACTTCATTCACGACCGCTACCCGGCGGATGAGCGCGCCGTCATTATTGGCAGGCCGGGCGGATTCGATAGTGGCCGCAGCCGTCTTGCAGGTTCGCCGCGTAAAGCCTCCGGCAGCAATGGCGACTCCCCCACCATGCCGATTGTGCACGTTCTTATTCCCGCTGATTTGCGTGGATTACCCGCGATCACCACGCATGTTCCCTCCTACACATGGGACAACATCGATGCCGGTCTTGACGGGATCGCCATCGAGTTGCCGGCGATCCATGTGAAGCCGACGCACGGCGAGTATGTGCCGATGAACATTGTGGTGAAAGACCCACTGTGGCCGATGCGTGAGATGCTCAACTTTACTTTCTCAGTGAAGCCGGGCGAGCCGCACACATTGTGGCTGGATACGCGCGACCGCATTCTGCCCAACGACAAGAGCCTGCTGATTACCATTGCCTCGGCCAGCGCGGAGTTCAACGCGAGCGCTCTTGAAGGCGCAGAGGTGCGGCTGATCTTCAAGCCGTACAAGGATGCCGCCAAGGAGCATGTTGCCGACCGCCTGACGCAGGTGCGCGACAATTTTTCCAACATGACGGAAGAGCACGTCAACAGCCGCCGGCTGAACACCTATAACCGCTTCTATGCTGACATTACTGACCTGCTGCGTGTAGATCCGTCGAACGATCTTGGCCGCAAGTACTGGCACGAATGGAATCCTGAGACAGCGGCGCCGGATTTCATTCTGCCGAAAGCGCCGGAAGGTGTCCCCACATGGGCCTTTCTCCAGGCCAAAGACGTTGACTACTTCCAGCGCATCGCTGACTTCTTCATCGACAAGCGCCAGGCCTGGGATGGTGAATTCGGCGGCGGCCTGGGAGACGACAGCGACTTCACCAACCTCTTTCCATCCCTCGCTCTGATGGGCAACGAGCCGGAGAAGTTGAAGCGCTCTCTCTCCAGGGAACTGGAGGCCATGTACGAAAACAAGATGTGGACCAATGGGCTGGCAACGGGGCAATTCGACGAGCTTCACAGCTATGAAGATGGGCTAAATGTTCTGGGCCAGTCGTTGATGATGGATTTTGGCAACCCAAAAGATCTGGAACGCGCAATGCTGACAGCCCGCCGCTTGGAGTGGCTGACCGGCATCAACGCCGCCGGGCACAGGCATGTTCGCTCTGCGTATTTCAGCGGCTCAAAGATGGCCGAGGGCGGCGTGTGGGGATGGACCAAGGCCCGTTCTTACATGGACTTTCATCCGGTGCTCGACATGGTGCTCTTCAACGGCGCTCCGGAGACACGCAAGATGGTGCTGGAGACCGTCGACGGAATGTTGGCGCACCGCAAGCAGGAAGCGAACGGCCGCTGGGTTACACGGACCGACATCAATTTCAAGACCGATGAAGATGTGCCCGGCGGTGACGCTACGCCCGACTTCATGTTCTGGGCCGCATATCGCTGGACCGGCGACAAAAAGTATCTGCTGCCTTTCATGGATGCCGGCCCGTCGTCGCTGGCGCATATCAGCTCCGATGCGCTTGATATGATCGGGTTGCGCGATACATGGGGCAAGCAGGTGATTGCTGCGGCAGGGACAATCGACTCCACAACCGGAGTGGCGCCAACCGCGGCGCAATCCATAACCAGCTCCGCCGAGACCTTCGCATGGCAGGTCAGTGGCGATACGAAATACCTTGACCGTCTGTACGCAGCGCAGTTGCAGGCGGAATCAAACCGTGAGTGGATCAACACGGAAGGCAGCCTGTGGATTGATCGCGTAACCGACTCCGCGGGTCCGATGTTTGTCAACACCGAACTGCAGCGCGCGCGCTTTGGCGGCGTCGCTCTCATTCGCAATCACATCTACCCCGGCAATGCCGTCAGTTGGCGTTTTGCTGCGCCGGCCACGCCGAGCAGCGTGGGCATTCTGGTTCCGGTGGCCACGCCGGATCATCTGAATATTATTGTCTACAACCTGGACGCGGTTTCGGTGAAAGCGCAGATGACCGGATGGGAGATTGATCCGGGCAAGTGGGAGATCACTCAGGGCAAGCGCGGCAACGCGGAGAGCGATCCGGTAGAGAACCTCAGCACCCGCTCGGAGAGTTTCGAGCGCAGCACCAGCCTCGATTTCACATTTGCTCCGCACACTACGACGGTGTTGGAACTCAAACTGGTGAAGAAGGGTATTCCCTATTGGTCGCGACCCGACCTGGGGATCAGTGCTGACGACGTCAAAGTCGAGGGCAATCGGATGCAAGTGACGGTTCATAGCCTGGGCGCGGTCGACGCTCCGGCGTCGAAGGTGGTGCTGCGCGATCGCACAGGCAAGGTGCTGGCCACCGCGCATGCCGCCGCGTTGAAGGCGCCTCTTGACCTGCTTCCGAAAACGGAAGTCGTCTCACTGACCCTGCCGCCCCGTGCGGACTGGAAAGGCGGAAGCGTAAGCGTAGAGAGCAGCGCGACGCTGCCGGAGATTACGCAGATGAATAACCGGGTGCAGTTCTGATGGCTGAAATCAAGCAAGAATTCCAAAGGAGGATCAATGTCGGAAAATATAATGCCGGTCACCCAATCGAAGAATGAGGGAATGTCCACTCCCGAGCCGGGCCTTCGCCGTCAGGTGATGTCTTATAGCCCGGCCATGATGCTGGTGCGCCACACGATGGTCAAGGGTTGGGCCGGCGCGCGGCACAGCCACCCCCACGAGCAGATGGTCTATGTTGTGCGCGGGCGCCTTCGCTTTGAGCATCCCGGCGGTGTCTTTGAAGCGGGCACTGGCGACAGCTTCATTGTTCCCGGCAACGTGGAGCACCAGGCCTCCGCGCTCGAAGACTCTGAGGTGCTGGATATCTTTACGCCCATGCGCGAGGATTACGTGGCGTAACAAAGGATTAAGCCACGCAGATTGTCGGCAAATCGCAGGGCTGCAGGCCGGGTTTGCCTGCAAGCGCAGCGATGCTAACCTATTGATAGCGCTGTTTTGCGTTGTGGCCCCGTAGCTCAGGTGGATAGAGCAGCAGTTTCCTAAACTGCGTGTCGGAAGTTCGAGTCTTCCCGGGGTCACCATTCCTTCCTGTATTGCAGCCCGATAAAACTTTTTTGTGATTCGGCAAACTTCTTTGCTCCGTATATTTTGACTTCGCGCTCCTTCCCGTCTATAAAAGTGGTTGGCATGGAAGTTTGTTCCATGCCAACCTGCTGCCCTGCATAAGGCAGCCTAATCCACTACGGCAATCGCCAGGATGCTCGGGAAGGCGGTGAAACTCCGCCACTGCCCCGCAACTGTGAGCGCTCCTGTCCAGCGGCCTGTACCAAAGCCAGGGCAGGGAACCAGCCAGGGAGTTTTCGCCGTCGCGGAATCTCCTCGTGAACCACTGCACGGCGAGCCCTTAGGGGCGCGCCTGTGGGAAGGTGGCTGGAAAGGCGCAAGTCAGGAGACCGGTCCTCGCGCCCTCAACCCGCTTGCGTTCCGAGGGGAACGAAGGAGCCTTCATGCCTGTTTCCGCATCATTTTTTTCTCGCTACTTCCTATCGCGCGCGCTGCCTCGCGCATTCGCCCTGCTTCTGCTCACTGCCGGCGCCGCTCTCTGCCCGGCCGCATCCATCCGTGGAGTGGTCACGGACGCCTTGGGCGCCAAGGTCACCGGCGCCAACGTGGTCCTGATCAGCGGCGGCAAGGCAGTCGGAGCCGCCATCTCCACGGCTGATGGCAGTTTTCAGATCATCACCGGCGTCGAGGGCCGCTTCTTTCTGATGGTTTCCGCCAAGAGCTTCCGCCAGTTGGAGACACCCAGCTTTTATGCCGGCAGGCTCGATTCAATTGAGCGCAACATAGTGCTTGAGCCGCAGTGGGTGCGCGAGTCCATCGTGGTCACGGCCACTGGGACTCCCACGCCCCAGCCGCAGACCAGCGAGACTACCAGCGTGCTCGGCCTGATCGATCTGGCGTTGCGCAGCGACCTTGTGAGCGCCCTGCGGCTGATGCCCGGCACGATCTCAGTGCAGGAGGGCCAGCTTGGCGCGCAAACCTCGCTGTTTGTTCGCGGCGGCGATTCGGATTCCAACAAGATTCTGCTGGACGGGGTGAGTGTCGGTGATCTTGGTGGGCAATTCGACTTTGGCCCGCTCTCGACCACCGCTATAGAGCGCGCCGAAGTCTATCGCGGCCCAGACTCCAGCCTTTACGGCGCGGATGCGGCCAGCGGTGTGGTCAGCCTGACCACTCAGCGCGGCACCACCAGCTATCCATCGATTCTGTTTCAGGGCGACGCCGGCAACCTATCCACATCGCGCGAGGAGCTGGAGGTGGCGGGCTCGCACAACAAGTTCGATTACCTGGGCGCCTTCAGTTGGCTGCAGACGGCCAACAATCTGCCCATGGACGAGTACCACGTAGCCACCTCAGCGGCCAACCTCGGCTGGCAGCCCACCGGAAACACGCAGATTCGCGCCACGTTGCACTATGGCGTGGATGCCACCGGCGTTCCCAATACCTGGGACTTTTATCACATCAGCGACGATCGCAAAGAGGGCGATCAGAACCTGTATGCCGGGGCCACGGTAGAGAATCAGACCACGGCTGACTTCCACAATCGCTTTCAGTATGGCCTGACGCGCAAGCGGGAGCAATCCCAGCAGTGGTACCCGGCCGGCATCTGCATTCCGGCCTTCGGCGTGGGATGTGATGGCGCTGCGGATACCTTCACGGGCGGCAACTTCTACGGCCAGACGTTTACCATCCAGGGCGCCAACGGCTACAGCGCAACCGGACCCGCATTGCTGAATTACAGCGTGGCCAACGGCAGCGTCTATCCGAACCGGCTGGACCTGATCAACAACCGCGACCAGTTTCTCTACCAGGGAGACTACCGCCTGACGCCGCATCTGATTCTGCTGGCCGGTTTCCACTACGAAAACGAGCGGGCCGCCGAGCGCGAGCCGGTGTACTCGATCAACGAGGCGAAAGATCGCACCAACTACGACTACATTTTTGGCGCGCACGGCGATTTCAAGCACCGTCTGTTTTATACGGTTGGCGCGGCGGTAGAGCACTATCAGTTACTCGGCAACGGCATCTCGCCTCATGCAGGTCTGAGCTTCTATGCGCTGCGGCCGCGGAAGCGCGTCTTTAGCGGAACACGGCTGAACGCCAGTTTCTCGCAAGGAGTGCGCGAACCCAAGCTGACCGATGAACTCGGCTCCCTCTACGACGTTCTGGAGCAAAACGGCGGCCAGGCGATGATCCAGCAGTTGCACATCTCTCCCATCGAAGGGCCAACGACGCGCACCTGGGAGGGCGGCGGCGAGCAGGCCTTCTGGGGCCAGCACATCATCTTCCGCGCAAACTACTTCCATAACGAATTCGGCCGGGCCATCGAGGGAGTCGGCGCGGGATTGGTCCCCACGCTGCTGCCCAACCTAACTACTCAGCAGCAGCAAAGCCTGGAGGCCGTTCTGCAGAGCAGCGGCGCTTACTCGCTGGACCTTAACTCGCTCGCATTTCGCGCGCAGGGCGTCGAAACCACCGTCGAGAGCGGAGTCGGCAAGAGCATCTTCTTCCGCGGCGGCTACACATACCTGGATTCGGTGGTGCAGCGGTCATTTTCCAGCGACAATGCGGCGCTGCTCGGCGGCTATGCGCCTACCTTTGACGGCATTCCCGTGGGCATCTATTCGCCGCTGAAGGGCGCCCGGCCCTTCCGGCGTCCGCCGCACACCGGATTCTTTACGGCCAGCTATGCCGGCAAACGGCTCACCGGCGTATTCACCTCGGCGTTTTCCAGTCGCAGCGACGACTCCACTTTTCTTGGCTACGAAGACGTGAATCAGGGGAACACCATTGTCCTGCCCAATCGCAATCTGGATTTTGGCTACGCCAAGCTGGACCTGGGCGCAAGCTACAAACTGCTTCCCTGGCTGGGCGTCTATGGCCAGGCGGAGAACCTGACCAGCAATCGGCACATCGCCCCCATCGGCTATCCCAGCCTGCCCTTTACCTTCCACGCCGGCCTGCGCATCGAGTGGACCAGGACCGGCAACCGCTGAGGATTCTATACGCATACTGAGATGCGGCTGACGATAGGGCGGCGGCTTCGGCTGCTGCCCCTTTTCTTTGCCAGCAAGAAAATTCTCCGGGTTTCGGGCGTGTTTTCCACTGTTGCTACCAGAAACGATCAGGCAGTATACTCATTTTCATTTTTGAATTATCGTTGCCACAACGAATGAAGGGTGTAGATGCAACAGAAACTTCGGCAGCGCTGAGTCCAGGGGCGGCTTGCGGACAGGTCGCAGGCCACAGTTGAAGCAAGAATCGAGGCCCGCGGAGATTGGCCAACGCCTGATGCGGTTTATCGCTTGCAAAACCGCTAGGGCCAAAGATGCAAGGAGTTCCATGCGCAACGTATACGTGTTGCGCCTGCCGTTCACAGAGGGCGCTGCCGATCAGCAACTCTGCGCATCCTCAACACCGGTTGCATTCTGGAGAGCCATATGACAATGAATCGAATCCGACAGAGCTTTCTCTGCCTGATGATCCTCACTCTAGCCGTATGTTTGGGCACAGTTGCCCTGCGCGCGCAGACGTCAGGCGCAGGCACAATTACCGGAATGGTCACCGATGCCAGCCAGGCAGTCATACCGGGCGTTTCGGTGACCGTTACGGAAGTTGACACAGGTATTGCCCATACTTATGTAACCAACAGTGTCGGCATCTATGTCGCACCTTTCCTGAGGCCGGGACACTACAAGGTTGGAGCCACTGCCCCCAACTTCGGCGCTGTGGAAGTCCGCGACCTGACCCTGCAGGTCGGCCAAACGCTCACCATTAATCTCACCTTGTCAATCAAATCCACCATGACTACCGTGGAGGTGTCGGGCACCAATACGCTGCTGGATGTGGAGCAGACTGAAGTTGCGCAAGTGGTGGATACGGAGATTATTCAGAACCTTCCGGTCAACGGCCGCAACTGGAGCGATTTTGTTCTGTTGACTCCCAACGTGGTGGCCGACGGCACCAGCGGCCTGGTCAGCTTCCACGGAATCAGCGGCCTCTACAACCAGAACTACGTAGATGGCGCGAACAATAACCAGATGCTCTTCAGTGAAGCGCGCGGGCGTTCATCGGGCGCGCCGTTCGTCTACAGCCTGGATTCGATCAAGGAGTTCCAGGCCGAGGCATCCAACTACTCGGCCGAATTCGGCCAGGCCGCCGGCGGCCAGGTCAACGCCATCACCAAGAGCGGCACCAACAACCTGCATGGCGACCTGTTCTATTACCTGCGCTATCCGGCGATGAATGCCCTTGATCCGTATAGCAAGTGGAACGCGCTCTACAATAACGGCCCCTCTTTCCTTCTGACGCAGCCCGTTCACCAGCAGAACGAGTTCGGCGGCAGCGTGGGCGGTCCTGTCATCAAGGACAAGCTCTTCTTCTTCCTCACCTCCGATGGATTCCGTAAAGTCGGCCGCGCGCTTTACTACGAGACCAACACCGTCTCCCAAACGCCCTCCGGGTCGTACACCTCCACAACAGTTATTACGCCCACCCAATGCCCAGCTTACTTTACGGCAGACCCGGTCACACATCTTAACACCGTCGTCAACCCATACATCACGTCGACGCAATGCACGGCCGCAATCAATTTCCTTCTGGGCCTGCAGGGCGCGCCCTCGCGCTTCGCCAAAGAGACGCTTTGGTTCCCGCGCGTGGACTACCAGTTGAATCAGAAGAACCTGATCTATGCGAACTACAACTTCGTCGATTTCGACAGCACCAACGGCTACAGCCCGAACCCCACCTATTCCAACACCTCGGCCAGCACCAACGGCCCCACCAGCTACCACGAGCGCTTTCTGATTGCGCACTGGACCTCGACGCTTTCCAGCACCGCGGTGAACGACCTGCGCTTCCAATGGGGCCGCGATCTGGAGACGGCGGGCGCCAATGCTCCGGGACCCAGCATCGCCATGGGCGCGGAGACCTACGGCATGCCCAACGCGCTGCCGCGGCTTGCCGAGCCGGATGAACATCGCCTGCAGTTCACCGATGTCTTCTCCAAAGTTTGGAACAGGCACACGCTCAAGTTCGGCGGAGACATCAACATGGTTCATGAGATTATGATCAACCTCTACCAGGGCGGCGGCCTCTACAACTATTCCGGCTCCACCGTCACGCAGAACTTCCAGAGCTGGGCGGCGGACGCCTTCGCGGGCAAAGCCGGCGATACGGACCCCTATGCCGGCTCCCACTACACCTCCTTCGTTCAGACCATCGACCAGATCAATACCATTGCCAGCGGTCGCGCCGGCGCCGACGATTTCTGGATGAAGATGTATGACGGCTTTGCCGAAGACACCTGGAAGCTGAGCCGCAACCTCACCGTGAACCTGGGCGTGCGCTATGACCTCCAACTGACGCCTGCTCCCGCGCTCCCCAACACCTCCTCGGCGCTGGCGACGGAATACAACACCACCATCAAGAACGTAACCGACCGGGTTCAGCCGCGCATCGGCATCTCCTGGAACGCCCGCAAAGGGACCGTCGTCCGCGGCGGCTACGGCATCTTTACCGGTCTCAACCAGGGCAGCACCTACTATGCCATGCGCGTTGAAAACGGCATGTACCAGATCAACTACAACTACAACGGTTGTGGCGCATCGTGCTCTGCCGCCGCCCCGCTTACCTTCCCCAATGTTCCATTCAACGTCACCGGACCATCCCTGACGGGCGCCCTGTATCCCACGGGAGGCACGGCGCCCGCGGTCAGCGGCCCAACCTTGCTGGGAGCGCAGAGTTTCCATGGTCTGTCGCCGGCATTTGTGCCGCCGCTGGTCCACGAGTTCGGCCTTGCGGTGGAACAGGCTCTGCCCGGAAAGATGTCGCTCTCGGTGGGCTATGTGGGATCGCGCGGACTTCGTCTACCGGTCTTTACGGATGCCAATCTGGTGGGGCAGACTCCGCACGGAACCCACTCCTTCAACATCACCTATCCCAGCGGAACAACCAGCCTCGTTACCGTTCCCTATTACATGACAACCGACCGCATCAACCCGGCCCTCTCCTCCATCAACGCCGGCTTCAGCGTAGCCAATTCCTGGTACCACTCCATGGCGGTTACGGTTCGCAGGCCCTTCGATCATGGGCTAGAAGTGTTGGTGAACTACACCTGGGCCAAGGCCCTGGACGACGACATGGTGTCAGGTGCGTTCGGCACCTTCTATGGCGGCAATCCTATCCTTGACCCCAACAACATCAAGGGTGAAAATGGCCGCTCCGATATTGATATGCGCGAGCGCTTTATCGGCACCATCCTCTGGAAGCCGGAGATCATGCTGGGCAACAAGTTCATGAAGCAGGGCCTGGATGGATTTACCTTCTCCGGAACCGCGACGGAATCTACCGGATTTCCGATCGTTGCCAGCATGAGCGGCACGATTACCGGCGGCGCCGACGGCAACATCTATGGCGGTTCGATGAGCTCCGGCTCCGGCGCGGCCACCACCGGCCGTCCGCCCGAGATTCAGCGCAACAGCCTGCCGGGCCCCGGCATCCGCAACATCGACTTCCGCATCACGCGCGAAATCCCCGTTCACAACAAAATGAATATGCAATTTATCGGCGAAGCATTCAATCTGTTGAACCATGAGATTTACTCCAGCGTGAACTCTACCTTTGCAACCTATACTGCGATGACTACGGTAGCAAAACCGACTTCTTGCGCAGTAACTACCGCTCCAGTCGGTTCCACCTTCATCGGTTGCATCACGCCCTATTCCGCATCGTCACCATCCGGCGCCTTCGGGGTGAGGACAGGAACCAACAGCGTGTTGTACGGGCCTCGTCAGATTCAGGTCTCGGCCAAGTTCAACTTCTAGGGTATGGCAACGAGGAACTCAGGGGCGGCGGCTTCGGCTGCTGCCCCTTTTCTTTGCCAGTAAGAAAATTCCCCGAGTTTCGGGCGTGTTTTCCACCATTGCTCCTCTAAATAGTATGGGGGTATACTGATTTCCCTTTGAGTATGTGCGCATCGTCGCCACAAATTAATTGTGTTTGTGCGCGTGAACTCGGCAACGCTGAGACAAGGGGCGGCTTGCGTATGGCTGACGGCTGCGGTTGAAGCAAGCATTGAGTTCCAGTGGAGATGAGCGAACGCCTGAAGGGCCGATGGACGCAGGGAAGTTCATCGTGGTGGCAAAATCCGGATGTACACTGTCGTTAGAGCCAGTGTCATTTGTAATTATGCAAACCCGTGAGAGGGCATGAGAAAAGAGTGTTTAGATCGGTCACTGGGCTATGATGACACCCGAACTACTTATGGGAGAATGCCTTACATGGCCTCGGCTCAGGTCGCAAACTCCCTGGGACGGAAGAGAATCAGACATTTACAATGTTTTAATTCTGGCTTACTATATTCTTCTTTACGGGGAAACTTGCGTCTGCGGCGCCCCATGGGCGGTTTTCTGTTTGCAAGAACCGCCAGTACCAAAGGTGCAAGGAGTTCCTGATGCATAACGCATTACGCGTTTTGCCTGTCGTTCACGAAGGGGCGCTGCCGATCACCAACCCAGCGCATTCTTAACACAAGCAGCATTTTGGAGAGCCATATGACCATGAACCGAATACGTCAGAGCGTTATCTGCCTGATGATCCTCACTCTGGCCGTGTGTTTGGGCACTGTTGCCCTGAACGCGCAGACGTCCACCCAAGGCGCCATCGCTGGGACAGTTCTGGATCCCACCGGAGCCGTTGTCCCCGGCGCAGCCGTCACCATCCACAACATGGGGACCAACGCCGAAATCAAGCTCATCTCCGACGCCAGCGGCTTTTACAAGGCCCCATTGCTGGAGCCCGGCACCTATCGGGTGACCTTTGCCGCTCCCGGCTTTGCCACCACTCGCGCCGAAAACGTCATCGTTCAGGTCGGCCAGGTTTCAAACGTTGCGCCTCGCCTGACGGTTGGCGCGTCCTCGACCTCCGTCGAAGTTGTAGAAACGGCGCCGGTACTCAACCTTGAGTCGCCGGACTTCAGCGCCTCGCTCAACTTGAGAGCGCTTCAGGAAGTCCCCATCAACAACCGCCGCTGGTCCAGCCTGGCTATGACCACTCCGGGCGTCGTATCGGACGGCAGCGGCTTCGGCTTAGTCTCGGTTCGCGGAATCAGCCCGATTCTCAACAACGTTGAGATCGACGGCGCTGACGACAACCAGGCTTATTACGCCGAAGAGCGCGGACGCACCCGTGAAGCTTATTCCACCACGGCAGCCGCGGTTCGCGAGTTTGCCGTTAACACCGGCGTCTACTCGGCGGAGTACGGCCGCGCTGCCGGCGGTGTCATCACCTCCGTCACCAATAGCGGCACCAACCACATTCACGGGCAAGCCTATTTCTGGGATCGCGAGAGCAAGTGGGCTGCCTATAACGATTTTTCCAAGATTACGACGTACAGTTCTGCCACAAACTCCTATGTTTCCTCGTATATCAAGCCTGAAGATCTGCGCAAGATCTATGGCTTCACCGTCGGCGGAGCGCTGATCAAGGACAAGCTCTTCTGGATCTATACCTATGATCAACACTCCCGCGTCTTCCCCGTAGTCGGGGTTCCTGGGACGCCGGCGACCTTCTACAACTTGCCGGCTACAACATTGAACACGGGAGAAACCTGCAACGCGGCTACCGGCCAACTGACACTGTTGACAGGCGTTACCGCAGCCGACACCCTCGACACTAACGCCTGCACATTGGCTGCTCGGCAGCAGATCAGCTACGCTACGGCCGTCACCGACTGGACTGGCCAGGTCACAGCTCTGACCGGGGACATCGGTCAGGTGGGACGCACCGGCTTCCAGGAGATCAATAATCCAAAACTGGACTACCAGATCAACTCCAAAGAGCATCTGAGTCTGCTGTATCATCGCCTCAACTGGGATTCGCCCGGCGGCGTACAGACCGCTTCCACGGACACCTATGCGCGCGACACGCAGGGCAATGACTACGTCCACTTGCAGTACGGCGTGGCCAAGCTCACCAGCCTCATCTCTTCGCACATCGGAAATGAGCTGCTCTTTCAGTACAGCCGCGAGCTGAATAATGAAAGTCAGCAGCCCTATACCTCGTACACCAACAGCTTCCTGACAGCCAGCGGAAATGTGCCGGAGGTAAGCCTGACGGCATCGTCGATCGGCGGCTTTTACATCGGTTCGCCCTACTACTCCTATCGCAAGGCTCTTCCCGATGAGAAGAAGTGGCAGGTGGGCGATGTTCTTTACTGGAATAAGGGCAATCACAGCTTAAAGTTCGGCGTAGACGCTGTTCACAATGACGATTTGTTGAACAACACCTACGAGAGCAACGGCTACATCACCTACAGCTACCTCGGCAACTACATCAATGATGTGCTCAACGAGGGGAAAGTCGTTACAACGACCGGTACCGGCTGCAACGCAAGCGCTTCAGCTGCTTATTCCTCATCCGGCACCGCTGGAATCTATCCCTGCTACTCGTCCTTCGTTCAGGGATTTGGAAATCCAATCTATGAAATTGCTACCATGGACACGGGAATCTTTGCCCAGGATAACTGGAAGGCTACTCCTCGCCTGACCCTGGAACTAGGCCTGCGTTGGGATTACGAGGCTCTGCCTGCTCCCAGTCCCGCTCTCACCACGGTCAACTCTACCAGCGGCCCCTACTTCTACGCTTATCCCGGCCTCACCAACAAGCCCGAATACAAGATGAACTTTGGTCCTCGCATCGGGTTCTCCTACGACGTCACTGGCAAGGGCAAGACGGTTGTGCGCGGCGGCTATGGCATGTATTACGGCCGTCTCACCAACGGAACCCTGCTCAACATAGAGCTGAACACCGGCAGCGCGAACGGGCAGTTTACCTCCACCTACAAGAACACCACCACCGTCGGCCCGCAGTTCCCGCAAATCGAATCGGCCACCGGCGCTGGCGCAAAGCCAACCTCGTACTTCATGGCTCCCAATCTGCGCCCACCTGCGGTGCAGGAGTTCGACATAATGGTGCAGCACAGCCTCGGCCATGGCACCTACATCCAGGGAAGCTATCTTGGAGCCTTGGGACGCGAACTGCCCAATAGTCTCAACCTCAACCTCTTACCGACCACCACAAACGTAACAATTACCGTTTCTGATACCTCCGGCCTGGGCCCGCTGCCGAGCGGATCGACATACGTTGTTCCGACCTACACCTCCTATGGCAATACGGCTCTCTTTGGCGCTAATGCGGCAAACTTCCAGGCCATTGACGAGTTTATCAGCAATGTCAATTCGAACTACAATGCCATGGTGCTCGAGGTCCTCAATCGCTCGATGCACAGCATTCAGTTTGACGTCAACTACACCTGGTCGCACGCTCTGGATTATGCGCAGCAAGCCAACACCACCAACTTTGGAAACAACTGGTACGACCCCTTGGCAAAAAGTCAGCGTATCAACTACGGCGATTCCGCTTACAACGTTCCCAACAGGGCCGTGGCTTACGTGCTCTATAATTTCCCGAACCTCAAGACAACCAATTTAGTGAAGTACCTGACCAATGACTGGAGCCTGAACGACAGCTTCCAGTACCAGAACGGCCTGCCCTTTACGGTCGGCGCCAGCGGGTTTGTATATGCCGCCATAGGAAGCGACTGGAATGGCTCCTCCGGCTCTACGATGATTCCCATGATCGGGCCCAACACCAAGAGGTATCCGCATCGCGAGGTTGACGATGTCCGCCTCCAGAAGCAGATCTCCTTCGCAAAGGGTCGCAATCTGCAACTCATGTTCAACGCCTTCAACGTTGCTAACCATCAGAACGTCACTTCCATGAACACGACAGCCTATGCGCTGGCGGGAGGTAGCTCCAGCAGCCCGACTACTGGTACTGCAACCTATCAGACCAACTATGGACTAGTTACCAACTCGAACAGCCAGGGCTTCCTGTACACACCTCGTGAACTTGAATTCGCAATCCGCATCAATTTCTAAGATGGCAGGATTCCTTAACAGCGCGGCGGCTTCGGCCGCCGCGTTTTTTTGCCCATCGCAATTTCGAGATAGAACAAGGCATGTGTCAGTGTTGAGTCGAGCGAATTATTCCCATAGATTTTCCAGCCTTACAGGGCCAAGGAAAAGATGCGCCCAGAACACTTAAAATATACTTGATACTGTCAAAGTAACTTTCCAGAAATATGCAGATTTTAAGGTCGATTTTTTCTTCTTTTTATATTAGCTGTTGAATAACCTTCAATAAAAAGATTAAATTTAATTCTCCTCAGGTTGTAAATTTGCGTTTCTTGATGTTTCTTCTCCAGAGGTGCGCCATGAATTGCCCGAAATGCCAGTCTGCGTCCTTGTCCGTCATTCCTGCTGAGATTCGTCTTTACCGCAATTGTCATCGCACCATCTGCCATCCCCCCATGACGCCATCGCCCGATGTCATGGTTTGCCTTGATTGCGGCTGGTCGGAGTTTTCGATTCCGCGCTCCTGGCTCTCCGCCGGGTGGTTGCGTTCGATGCGGACGCAGCCTGCTCCGGCCACGGCATCCATCGCCTCCTCGAACGCGGCTGCAATGGCATCCTAGAGGCACTAGAGGTTTTTCGCCGCTGCTGCAATCAATTGCAGTTCGGCTGAAGAGATGTGCGGCTGCTTGTGCGGCGGTCTCGACACAAACAATCTAGCTGTCCAATAAAAGGCCCCCAGCCGAAGCTGGAGGCCTTTTGCTGTGCGGGTTGAACCAGAATGAGCCGAATCAGATTTCAGGGGCCAGGTTCTTACTGACCACTGTCCACTGCCGTTAGTACATGCCTTCCATGCCGCCGCCGTGTCCGCCGCCAGCCGGGGCCGATTTGGGCTCCGGAATTTCAGCGATCAAGGCTTCGGTGGTGAGCAGCAGGCCGGCGATGGAAGCCGCATTCTGCAACGCCGTCCGCGTCACCTTGGTGGGGTCAATGACGCCGGCCTTCACCAGGTCCTCAAAGACGGAGGTCTGGGCGTTGTAGCCGTAGTAAGGGTTGTTATCCTTGCCCCCGGCGATGATCTTGGCCACCACCACCGCGCCCTCTTCGCCGGCATTGGCGACGATCTGGCGCAGAGGCTCTTCGAGAGAACGGCGAACGATCTGGGCGCCGATCTTCTCGTCGCCTTCGAGCGTCTTGATCAGAGCGTCCACCGCGGGAATGGTGCGAACCAGCGCCACGCCGCCGCCGGGGACGATGCCTTCCTCCACGGCCGCGCGAGTAGCGTGCAGCGCATCCTCGACGCGAGCCTTCTTCTCCTTCAGCTCGGTCTCGGTGGCCGCGCCTACCTTGATGATGGCCACGCCGCCAACCAGCTTGGCCAGCCGCTCCTGGAGCTTCTCCTTGTCGTAGTCCGAGGTGGTCTTCTCGATCTGCGCGCGGATCTCCTTCACCCGGCCCTCGATTTCAGACGGCTTGCCACCGCCGTCCACGATGGTGGTGTTGTCCTTGTCGATGGTGATGCGCTTGGCCTTGCCCAGGTCCTCGAGCTTCACGCCTTCCAGCTTGATGCCCAGATCCTCGGTGATGGCCTTGCCGCCGGTCAGAATGGCAACGTCGCCCAGGATCGCCTTGCGGCGGTCGCCGAAGCCGGGAGCCTTGACTGCGGCTACGTTCAGAGTGCCGCGCAGCTTGTTCACTACAAGTGTGGCTAGAGCTTCACCTTCAACGTCTTCGGCAATGATCAAAAGCGGCTTGCCGCCGCGGGCAACCTGCTCCAGCAGGGGCAGCAAGTCCTTCATGGCGCTGATCTTCTTCTCGTAGATCAGGATGTAGGGCTCTTCCAGGATCACTTCCAACCGCTCGGCATCCGTGACGAAGTATGGGCTCAGATAGCCACGGTCAAATTGCATTCCGTCGACTGTCTCCAGGCCGGTGTGCATGGTCTTCGACTCTTCGATGGTGATGACGCCATCCTTGCCCACTACCTTGACAGCCTCGGCGATGATGTCGCCGATCTCCTGGTCGCCGTTGGCCGAGATCGCGCCCACCTGGGCTACGGAACTCGGGTCCACGGGCTTCGACAGCTTGCCCAGAGCGCCGCCCTCGATCCACTTGCCTTCCTTGTCGCGCGTGCCGATGATCGCAGCCACGGCCTTTTCGATGCCGCGGCGGAGGGCCATCGGGTTAGCCCCGGCAGCCACCGTCTTCACGCCCTCGCGGAAGATGGACTGCGCCAATACTGTAGCCGTGGTCGTGCCATCGCCGGCTACGTCCGAGGTCTTTGAGGCGACTTCCTTCACCAGCTGAGCGCCGACATTCTCCATCGGGTCCTTCAGCTCGATTTCCTTGGCTACAGTCACGCCGTCCTTGGTGATGGTCGGCGAACCAAACTTCTTCTCGATGACCACGTTCCGGCCCTTGGGCCCGAGCGTCGCCTTCACGGCGTCCGCCAGCGTGTTGACGCCGCGCAGGATCGCCTGACGGGATTCCTCACCGTGCAATATCTGCTTTGCCATTGCTTTAACTCTCCTCATTCAGTAGTCAGCCGTCAGCTTTCAGCTGTCAGCTAACAGTTATCGTTTGAACTCGTCTGCTGTCAGCTGTTAGCTGTCAGCTGTGAGCTATTACTTCTTCACGATGCCCAGAACTTCTTCCTCGCGCATGATGAGAAACTCCTGGCCGTCGAGCTTGATCTCGGTGCCGGAGTACTTGCCGAAGAGAATCTTGTCGCCCGCCTTCACGTCCAGGGGGAAGACCTTGCCTTCGTCGTTGGATTTGCCCTTGCCCACGGAGATCACTTCGCCCTCCTGGGGCTTTTCTTTGGCGCTGTCGGGGATGATGATGCCCCCACGAATGGTTTCGCCCTCTTCCAGACGGCGGACGAGGATGCGATCATGAAGCGGGGTAAACGTCGTCGCTGCGGATGTTGATGCCATTGCTTCGCTTCTCCTTCACACGCGGACAGGGTTGAATCCCTCCGCGAGGTTTGGTGGTATTAGAAAAACACTGTGGAATGAGTAGGTTGCGGTTCAAAAACTTGAACAATGAACCCAGCGAGCAGTTTCGCCAGCCGTGTGCTAGCACTCTCGCCCTCCAATTGCTAACGATAGGCAAGTCGGGTGTATTTTGTCAAGAGGTAGGGTGAATATATGAGTGAGGCACACTCATATAATAAAAAATTCCAATATCGGCGGCAGGTTTGCCCTGTAACCGCGATGGCCATAACGCTGGGAAAGAGTTCCAAAGCAACTCGCTGGTAGAGCCGGGGCGGTCACATTTACAATGATTCCTATGATGCGCAGTTCTCTCTTTCGTCTCAGTATCGTAATGGCCGTGCTCGGCCTGGTCCTCGCGTCGCTCACTGCCAGCGCTCAGCAGCAACCCTCCAATCGAGGCCGCAAGTTCAAGGCGCCCCCGCCCACCGCGCGCATTGAGGTCACTGTGGTGCGCGATATCAATGGCAAGCCCATCACGAATGCCGCCGTCATCTTCCACATCATTGGGGGTGAAAAGGGCAACATGGAGCTGAAGACCAATGAGGACGGCAAGGCCATCATCGACGTGCTGCCCATCGGCTACACCGTGCGGTTGCAGATCATTGCCAGGGGATTTCAGACCTATGGGGACGACTTCAAGATTGACAATGAAAAGTTGGCGCTCGATATCCGTATGAAGCGTCCCGGCGAGCAGTACTCCATCTATAAGACCCACCCCGAGGGGACCCTGGGCGGCAAGAACCCGGATGCGACCAAGCCTCCGGCCCAGCCGGACGCGCAGCCCGCTCCCAGCCAGCCCCAGCCGAAGTAACGTTTGCATTCAGAGCAGGGTCATGAGAAACCAATCCCTCGTCGGCAAATCGGCACTGGTTACCGGCGGTGCGCGGCGCGTTGGCCGCGGCATTGCATTGGCCTTGGCCGAGGCCGGCGCGGACGTGGCCCTCACCTTCCGCGCCTCCCACGCCGAAGCAGTCGAGGCTGTCCATGAGATTGAGAGTCTTGGCCGGCGCGCTTTGGCTGTGGAGTGCGATGTGCGCTCTGAGGCCTCGGTGCGATCCGCCGTCGCCGCCGCTATTAGCCGTTTCGGGCGGCTTGATCTGCTCGTCAACAATGCCGCCGTCTTTGAATCAGCGCCGCTCGACTCGCTCACCCTCGAACAGTGGGATGCGGTCTTCGAAACCAACGCCCGCGGACCGTTCCTGGTGTCGCGCGAGTCGCTTGAGCATCTGCGCAAGGTCGAGGGCAGGATCGTCAACATCGGCTCTTTGGGAGGGATGAAAGCCTGGGCCGGCCATGCCCACTATTGCGCATCCAAAGCCGCGTTGCATATGCTGACCCAGACCATGGCCAAAGCCTTCGCCCCAGAGGTCAGCGTCAACTGCGTCGCGCCGGGCTGGATTGAGTTGGATGGAAGCGACGTAGGGCAGGCGAAGCATTTTGCGGCAAAAACGCCCATGCGGCGCAACGGCAGCGTGGAAGACGTAGCCCAGGCGGTTCTCTTCTTTGCCGAGGGGCCGCACTTTGTAACAGGCCAGGTTCTGGCCGTGGATGGCGGGCTGGGGCTTTAGGCGGTGGGATTCAGTGCTTCTCTCCCTCGCGCTTCTATCGCCTGAAGAGAGTCTTGAATCAGCCGCGTTGGCCGTCCCGGGGCAGATTCGGTGGAACTTTAAGGAAAAGAGGTTTTTTATGGTCGGTGTTTCTCGTCGAGATTTGCTCTCCTCTGGACTAGCTCTTTCGGTTTCTTCCCTTATGGCCCGCTCGGCCTGGGGGCGCTCGGCGATGCAGTTGGCCGCTGCTCCGGGGCAACGAACGGACGGGGCCTCGGCAGCCATCGCACCCCGCCAGCGGCTGCTCTTCGACTTTGACTGGAAGTTTCAGTTCGGCCACGGCGCCGACCCGGCCCGTGATCTGGGGTTGGGTTCCGGGCAGGGAGACTTTGCCAAGACCGGCGATTTCAAATTCGCCAAGGCCGGGTTTGACGACTCGAAGTGGCGCACGCTCAGCCTGCCCCACGACTGGGCCGTCGAGCTGCCCTTTGTGCGCGACGAGTCGCTGAATTCGCACGGATTCAAGCCCCTTGGCCGCCGCTACCCGGAGACCAGCGTGGGCTGGTACCGGCGCGAGTTCGAGATTCCGGCCAGCGATCTGGGCCGGCGCATCACGGTCGAGTTCGATGGCGCCTTCCGCGACGTGCTGGTCTTTGTCAACGGCTGCTTCATCGGTCGCAATGACCACGGCTATACGCCCTTCCGCTTTGATCTGACGGATTTTCTGGCCTACGGCGCGAAGAACTATATTGTGGTGCGCGTAGATGCCAGCTTCGGTGACGGCTGGTTTTATGAGGGCGCCGGCATTTACCGCCATGTGTGGCTGACCAAGACCGATGCGCTGCACCTCGGCCAGTGGGAAAGCACGGTGCGCACGGAATTGAAGGGAAACACCGCAACGCTGACGCTGGGCACCGTGGTGGAGAACGAAGGCAATCAGGTGGAGAACGCCAAAGTCAGCTGGCGGATTCTCGACGCCGCGGGCAAGACGGTGGCTACAGCCGAGGCGCCGGGACAATCGATTCCGGTGGATGGGAAGGCAAACTTCACCGCAACCGCCAAGTTGACCAACCCGGGGTTGTGGTCGGTGGATGAGCCGATCCTTTACTCCGCCATTGTGACCGTGGAGGCCGGCCGCAAGATCCGCGACGCTGAGCGAGTGAGCTTTGGCGTGCGCACCGCGGTCTTCGATGCGGACAAGGGCTTCTTCCTCAATGGCAAGCCGCTCAAGATTCAGGGCACATGCAACCACCAGGACCACGCCGGTGTGGGCGCTGCCTTGCCTGATCGCTTGCAGTGGTTCCGGCTGGGCGTGCTGCGTGCCATGGGTTCAAACGCCGTGCGTACCTCGCACAATATGCCCACCCCGGAGTGGGTGGAGGCCTGCGACCGCATGGGCATGATGATGATGTGCGAGACGCGGCAGATGAGTTCCAGCCCCGAAGGCCTGGCGCAACTGGAGGCCATGGTCAAGCGCTATCGCAACTCGCCCTCCATCATTCTGTGGTCGATCGGCAATGAGGAGTGGCAGTTGCAGAACGAAATGGCGGAAGAGGGGGCAAAGATTGCAGCAACCATGGTGCGGCGCTGCCACGAACTCGACCCCACGCGCGTGGTTTCTGCCGCAGTAAACGGCCCCAACGATAAGGGCGTCAGCGATGCGCTCGACATTATCGGCTTTAACTACAAATTGCAGTATCCGGATGACTTTCACAAGAAGAATCCCCAGCGGCCGATCTACGGTTCGGAGACGGCCAGCGCGGTCTCGACCCGCGGCGACTATTCGACCGATAAGCTGCGCAACACGGTAAGCGCCTACGATGTAAACAATCCTGGCTGGGGAGAGCAGGCCGAGGAGTGGTGGAAGTTCTACGCTACGCGTGAGTGGGCGGCGGGCGGCTTTGCCTGGACCGGCTTCGATTATCGCGGCGAGCCCACGCCCTACGGATGGCCGTCCATTAACTCTCAATTCGGCATTGTGGACATGTGTGGATTTCCCAAGGACACCTTCTATTACTACAAAGCCTGGTGGGGGAAGGAGCCGGTGCTGCACCTTTTCCCGCACTGGAATTTCGCGGGCCGGGAAGGCGACGAAATCCCCGTCTGGGTCCACTCCAATCTGGACCAGGTTGAACTCCTGTTGAACGGCAAAAGCCTGGGCAGCCAGAAGGTTCCGCGGCTGGGCCACGTCGAATGGAAGGTTAAATACGAATCGGGCGTGATCGCGGCGCGGGGCAGCAAGGACGGCAAGGTTGTGCTCACCGAGAAGCGCGAGACTACCGGAGCGGCCGTGGCTATCCGCCTGACCGCGGACCACATGGAGCTCAATGCCGATGGCCGGGACGTGGCGATGGTGACTGTCGAAGCGCTGGACAAGGAAGGCCAGACTGTTCCGACGGCATCGAATCTCATTGGTTTCAAGGTTGCCGGCGAGGGCGTGCTGCTCGGCGTGGGAAATGGTGATCCTAACTGCCAGGAGAGCGACAAGGAACCTAAACGCTCGCTTTTCAACGGACTGGCGCAGTTGATTGTGCAGTCCACAAGGCACGCGGGCGAGATCCATATCGAGGCGGCGAAGGAAGGCTCGGATGGCACCGAACTGATCCCGGCAAAGCTGGTAATTGTCACCCGAAAGGTCGATTTGCAGCCGGCGGTTGGATAGCGCGGCGTGCGGTGCGCATCGGCCCCAATGGTATACTCACAAGGTCAGGCGCCTATCCGCGCAGCAATCATTCTCTCTCTGAGGTTCCCATGTCCGGCCATTCAAAGTGGTCCACAATCAAGCACAAGAAGGGCGCGCTGGATGCCAAGCGCGGCAAGATATTCACCCGCCTGATCAGGGAAATCACCATCTCCGCCAAGGACGGCGGTGGCGACCCGGACGGCAACCCCCGGCTGCGCACCGCCATCCTGGCGGCCAAAGCGGAAAATATGCCGCAGGAGAACATCAAGCGCGCCATCCAGCGCGGCACCGGCGAGCTGGAAGGGGTCAACTACGAGGAGATCACCTTCGAGGGCTACGGCCCCGGCGGAGTGGCCATCCTGGTGGATGTGCTGACCGATAACCGCAACCGCGCGGTCAGCGAGATTCGCCACGCCTTCTCGAAGAACGGCGGCAATCTGGGCGAGTCCGGCTCGGTACGCTTCATGTTCCACAAGAAGGGACTGATCGCCGTGGAGAAGTCGGCGTCCACGGAAGAGAAGTTGATGGACATCGTGCTGGAACATGGCGGCGAAGACCTGAACGACGAAGGCGACACCTGGGAAATTGTCTCCGATCCGGCCGACCACGAGGCCGTCGCCGCGGCCGTCAAGGCTGCCGGCATTCCCACGGTGATGTGCGAGGTGACCATGGTCGCCTCCACTTACACCAAGCTGGAAGGCAAAGAAGCCAATCAGATGATCCGAATTCTCGAGGTTCTGGAAGACTGCGACGACACTCAGAACGTCTATTCGAACTTTGATATGGACGCCGACCAGATGGAAGCGGCGGCCGGCTGAGCGAACGCCGCAAGGCGCTCATAGGGCCGCCCTGTTGTGGCGGCCTTTTTATGGAGATTCAGAAATCCCATCCAGGGGAGGGAAGTTAGTTGACACGAATTGCAAGGCTTTTCGCGTTTGTCTTCATGGCAGGAACGATGATGGCCGCCGCCCAAACATCGGGCGGCCCCGCGACCGCCTCCGGTCAGGCAGCGGCCAACCCTGTAGCTCAGGTTCGCGATGCCCGGAGCTGGGAGTACGGCCCGTTTGTCAGCTATGGCAACGGCATGGGCGGCGACAACCGCTCGCAGTACAAGTTTCTCAACGCCGGCTTTCAGTTGGCCAAGCCTCTCACACCGGTACTTCATGCCGGCATTTTCAGCGGCCAGTTCGAATTTGGCGCCAACATTATGCCGCTTTGGGAGGCTTACACTCCCGCTCCCCACACAGCGACCTATACCTGTATCGTGAGTGGGACACCCGTCAGCTGCATTCTGCCGGTTGGCGGCGGCACCTATCGTGGCGTCAGCCTCACCCCGGTCATCTTTCGCTGGAACTTTCTTACCCAGTCGAAGCGCTTTCAGCCATGGTTCCAGGGCGCGGGCGGGCTGATCTACACCACCCGCCAGTTTCCGCCGAGCTTTTCAAGTACGCCTGCCTTTCCCGTTGACGGCTCGACCAGCGTGTGGAACTTTTCACCGCAGGGCGGTGTCGGCCTTCATTACTTCACCCGCGAAAAGCGATCCGTCGATGTGGGCGTAAACGCCGTGCATATCTCCTCTGCCTCGCTGGGCGACCGCAATCCAGGCGTCAATGCCAGCATCCAGGTGCAGGTGGGCTACACCTTCTGGAAATGATTTTGTGAAGTTCTGAACAAGTTTGCGTTTTGCAAGGGTACGGCTATTGTCGTGCCTTTGAAATGCTGTGGTGTTTGAAGGTGAAAGAAAGCATGAGCGGACCGGTTGTCGAGTGCGTTCCCAACTTTTCAGAAGGCACGGATGCGCGGCGGGTTGGGGCCATTGTGGCCGCGATGCGCGTCCCCGGAGTGCATCTGCTTGATTGGTCCATGGACGCAGCCCACAACCGTTCCGTGGTGACGGTCGCAGGCGATCCGGCCTCCGTGGTCGAGTCCGCGGTTCGTGGCGCCTGCAAGGCTGCCCAGTTGATCGATCTGACACGCCAGCAGGGGGTTCACCCCCGCATTGGCGCGGCCGACGTGATTCCCTTTGTGCCCATCTCCGGCATCAAGCTGGAACAGTGCGCCATGCTGGCCCGCCAGGCAGGCCAGGAAATCTGGCGCCGCTGCAATGTGCCAGTCTTCTTATACGGTGCAGCGGCTGCCCGGCCCGATCACGCCAACCTGGAAGAGGTGCGGCGGGGGCAGTTCGAGGAGTTGCGCGAGGCCGTCGTCAAGGAGTCATCGCGCCGCCCTGACATCGGTGGCCCCGGCCTGCATCCCACCGCTGGCGCATGCGCGGTCGGCGCGCGCAAATTCCTGGTTTCCTACAACATCTACTTCGATTCGGCCGATGTTGCCATGGTGCGCTCGATTGCCCGCGAGATTCGCGCGGCTTCCGGAGGACTGAAGGGCGTCAGGGCCATGGGAGTGCTGGCCCGAGGTCGCGCCCAGTTGGCCATGGACATTACCGACCTGGAGAGTACACCTCTATCCAGTGTTTTTCGCACTGTCACGGAGCTGGCCCGGCGCCATAAGGCCGTGCCTGTTGAGGGCGAGGTCATTGGCCTGCTTCCCGAGGCTGCCTGTGAGCGGGAAAGCGAGTGGATGCGTCAATTGATTGGGTTCGATCCGCAAACCAAGATTCTGGAGCGCCGCCTTGCGGCTCCCATGGCTTGGCCGCAAGAGGTGTGAACGGCCATGCCGGCCTGAAAGGCGCATCGGACCCGGCCATAAGGGTAATATGATGATGGAATAGAAACGGTGTTGTTGGCCATCGAGTGCGGGCAAATACGGGTTTTCGAGCCGGCTTCCGCACATGGATTCTTGAACTGCCGCAACTATGGAGGATGGATTTGTTGAAGTCATTTGTGAGAGTTTCAATTCCTGCTTTTTTATTTGCCGTGGCCGCTTCGGCGCCTGCGGTACAGTTGTCCACCGATGCCCGCACTGCCATTCCTCATGATGTGCAGCAACTCGTGGCTATCGATTACCATGCCATGGAGAACTCGTCTTCGGCCATGGACCTGCGCGAGCGCGTCATGCCGCCCGAGCTCAAGCGATTTGAAGATGCGCTGCACAAGTCCGGCCTGAACGAGAACCACGATGTCGAGTCGCTGGTTTTTGCTCTCTTCCGCCCCAGCAATGAAGGCGAACGGCTGGACACGGTGGGCGTTGCCCAGGGGCAGTTCTCCGTGCAGGAGATTATGGCCAACTTCCGCAAACAGCAAGTGAAGGCCAAACTGGTACGTACCAACAGGGTTTATCCGCTGGCCAAGACCGGCATGGTGGTTTGTTTTGTTGACCCCTCCACCATGGTCTTCGGCGACGAGGATGCAGTCCTCAAGGCGCTGGACGCCCGCGACGGACTTATTCCCAATTTGCTCACCAACGGGCCCATGATGGAGGCCATGAAGGCTGTGGATTCCGAGCCCCTGTGGAGCATCCTCGACCAGAAGGGCACCCAGACGATGATGAAGCAGGTGCTGGGCGAGGCGGGTTCACTCACCGACTATGAGAGCGTGCAGAAACGTCTGCTGGGCTCCTGGTACTCGATGAACTTCCAGCACGGCGTCAAGTTCGACCTCACCATCTCTACCGGCGACACCTTCGCGGCAGCCACGCTCTCTTCGCTCATGACGGCTGCTTTGGTGGTGCGCAAGATGAGCGGCTCGGACGCCGAGAAACAGGCGTTGAGCGCCACCTCCATCTCCTCCGACTCCGGGCGCCTGGCGATCCACTTCGCTACCTCCGATGCGCAGTTCAGCAGCCTCTTGCAATCCCCACTCTTCAAGGGCATCGTGCGCTAGGACTGCATTTTGTTGGTTTCATCCACCGGGCTGGTGCGCGACTCCTCATGGAAGTCGCTCACCGGCCCGTTTTACTCTTATGAGACCTGTTGTTCCTCGCGTCTATCCAGCGCGCTGCTCAAACAAACCTGGTTCCTTCCGTTGTGCTTGGCGGTGTAGAGCGCGTGGTCGGCCATTGCAATCAGGTCCGGGGCGTGCATGCCGGCCTGGGGAATCAGCGTGGCGCAGCCGATGGAAATAGTGATGATTCCAAATGGGCTGCCGGTATGAGGCAATCTGCGGCTTCGCAGCGATTCGCATATCTCATTGGCAACTTGCAGGGCGCCCTCGCTCTCCGTATTCGGCAGGACCACGACAAACTCCTCTCCGCCGAAGCGCGCCACCAGGTCTCCGGGCCGCGAGACCACATTCATGCAAGCCTCGGCGATCTGTTTCAGGCAACTGTCTCCGTGTTGGTGCCCGTAGGTGTCGTTGTAGGCCTTGAACAAGTCCACATCGCACATGAGCAGAGAGAGCGGCTTATGATCGCGCATGCTGCGGCTCCACTCGGTAGCCAGGTACCGGTCAAAGCGTCGCCGGTTCGCCAGTCCGGTAAGCACATCCGTCAAGGACATTGCCTCCACGGTGCGGTAAGCCTCCCGAAGCCGCTGCTCAGAGCGTTTGCGCTCGCTGATGTCGCGGACTATATTCAGGATTCCTGAAGGCAGGCCGGTGCTCGGATCGCGTATCAGCCGCAGGGCGGCCTCCACCCAGAGATACTCTCCGTTGGCCTTCCGGACGCGGCACTCAACCAGGGCGTCCTCGCTGCCGGATTGCAGCTCGCGCATCGCTGCCTCGGCTTTATAAAGATCCTCGGGATGTACCAGTTGGAGAGCGGTGTGAGCCGTAGCTTCTTCCGGATTCCATCCGAACATGCTCTGCACGGCCGAGGAAACGTAGGACCGCTCCCCGTCGAAGTCGGAGACGATGATTAAATCGCGGGAATTATCGGTCACCAGCCGATGCAGGGAAACGGTCTCCTGAAGCTTGCGCTCGGTGGCCTTCTGCTGCTCCAGGACCGTCGACACCGTGTAAATCATCAGCATCGCAGCCGCCACCGATATATCCAAAGGCAAACTGGGAAAAACCGGATAGGTGTGCCCCACCACAGCGAACGGGCCTGCGCCACGAGTGGTCAACCACCCTGAGATGGCGGCGAACAGGAGCGTGCACATCGACGCGTATCCCAGCCCAAGGTGGATCAGAATCAGTACCAGCAGCGGATAGATGAAGTAAATCAATGGCACCGTGTTCTGCGCGAAGGCGACGACGGTCACCGCGAGCAGCAAAGCCGGGTAGAACCAATGACGCCGCCAGTCTACGGAATTTCTCAAGCGCCTCTGGAAGATGGCCACAAAGGCCGGGGTGCTCATGGCGATGCCCAGAGTGTCGGAACCTATCCAGATCAGAAAGGGATGTTGTGGAGACGTGACCTGCCAAATGCGGTTGATCAGCACAAGAACGGTTCCTGACACGATCGGTCCCGCCAGGACGGCAAAGGCGACGAAACGGAGGAGGTAGATGGGGTCTGTGAAGCGAGGAAGATCAGACGAGCACCGCCGTAACAGAAGGGCGCCGGTTGCCACTTCGATCATATTCAATAGGTCAAAGGCCAGGTAGGTATTCCATGCTGTGGGAACGAGCAGGATGCGAACCGAGAAAGCCAGAAAGCCGGCGATCAGGTAGGCAGGCCAACGGCGGCGTGGCGCCAGCAGCAGGTAGGATAGCAATAGCCCGTTGGCGACCCACGGCAGATTTCCCTCGGGTCTCCACTCCTCGGTCACGGACACGATCATGCTCACTGTCATGACGGAGAGGAAGCATCCCGCCAGGCGCACGGCAAACCCGTGCTTCCGCAACCATGGCAAATGGCGCTGGCCGGCGCTGGATGCAGCACTCCCGTGCATCTTTGTCCTCTTACCTTGCTTATCGGTAAAATTCGGGCAGGGAATAGCCGAAGGGAGTCTTTTTGCTGTTGATTTCTATGACATTAGAGTAGAGCCAACCTCTGGATTCAAGGTTGAGAAGAGGGCCTCTTTTCCCTACAGCTTTAACGGTATCTATGCAGACTAGTAATTCTATTTCCTGAATAAGGCGTCCGTCAGATCGGGATGAAACTCGGCTTTTCCTCCGGGCAGCAGAACAATCTCGATCCGGCCCTCTTGACGCTCAAGCAGCATTGGCCCTTCCACCTGGGTCTTCCGCCCGTCGCTCCCCGTGTACTGCACCTTGAGCGGCCCGCTGCCGCGCACCTGGATGCGATAGTGGTACTCCTCGCCCGCCGCCATGCTGTTGACCCCAAAGCTGGCGCTCGGATATTCGACCTCCAGCAGTCGAATCGGTCCTCCCGTATGATTCTCGACAGTAGTTTCAACGTGATAGGAGTGGCACCCTGCCAGAGCCATCAGCGCCGCTACCGCAACTACTGTCGAAATACCGGAACGAACCTTCATTCCTTGCTCCCATCGTCTTCCGTCGGGGTTTGGGCTGCCAGCTTCTTTTCCACACGATCCAGCCGCTTCAGCAGCTCCGGCAGCCGCTGGAAGATGGTGACCGCCCGCAGCCATACGCGGTTGTCAAAGCCCGGTGAGCCGGAGATGACCTTGCCCGCCGGAATATCGTGCGAGATGCCGCTCTGCGCGGTCAGAATCACCCCGTCGCCCACCGTGCAGTGGCCGGCCACCGCCGCCTGCCCGGCCAGAATGACGTTGTTGCCCACCTCCGACGAGCCGGCCAGCCCCACCTGTCCGCACAGCAGCGTGTTCTCGCCCACGTGCGAACCGTGTCCGATCTGGACTAAATTATCAACCTTGGTCCCGTCGCCGATGCGCGTCTCGCCCACCGTTGCCCGGTCAATGCAAGCGTTGGCCTGCACGTCAACCCGGCTGCCCAGCCGCACCGGCCCTGACTGAGGAATCTTCTCCCAGTGGCCTTGCTCGTTTTTGGCGAATCCAAAACCGTCCGCGCCGATGATGACGCCGTTTTCCAGCGTCACATGGTCACCCAGAATGCAATTCTCCCGCACCACCGCGTGCGCATGAGCAAAGAAATGGCTGCCCGCTTCGACGCCCGGATAGAGCACTACATGCGGCAGCAAAGTGGCATGGTTACCCAGCTTCACTCTCGGTCCAATCACCACATAAGCGCCGATGTGCGCTTCCTCGCCGATCACCGCCGTCGGATCAATCACTGCAGTTGGATGGATGCCGGACGCGTAAGCCGGCGGCTGATAGAAGAAGCCCAGAGTCCGCGAAAAGGCGTGGTAAGGGTTCTTGATGCGCAGGGTGGCCGTTTCAATCTCTGGAAACTCCGGCTCCACCAGCACGGCGGCCGCTTTTGTGGTGCGCGCCAGGCCCCCGTATTTGGGATTTGCCACGAAGGTAATCTCCGTCGGCCCGGCCTCCTCAATCCCTTTCACGCCAGTGACTTCTAACTCTGCGTCGCCACACAACTCCGCGCCCAGCTTCTTTGCCAATTCTCCTAGCTTCATGGAAAGAATTGTACCGGAATGGGAGCATTACATACGAATTTCGCTGTAGAATGTCGGACATGAAACGCTTTGTCTTCAAAATGCTATTAGCTGCCATCTGCCTCACATTTGGCGTGATGCTCCACTCTCAGGCCTCGCAGCTAACGAGTCCTCTCCGTCGTCATTGGACGGAAACGGAGTCGGAGACACTCTGGACGGTCCGATACACCAATTGTGACTACGGGTATTATGTCTTGCTCGGCAGTGGGGTGGTAGGCCACGATACGCTTCCCCCAGCACCAAACCATGGCTTTCTCATCACATTGCCCGATAATGGAAGGACATCCACCGCTACGGATTCGGAGGAACGAAACATTTGGGTCGATGCGTCGTACGATGTCATTGATGACCAATCGTTGACCGGCGCAGTCTCCTATCATGAACAAATCATGAAAGATGTGAGAGGTAAGCCTGAAGTCATCAAGAATACCTCAACGAAACTGGCAGGACTCCAAGCAGTTCTTTCCAGAGTCGAATACACCACTCCAAAAGGAATCTTCGTTGAAGAAACGATTATTTGTGTGCGTTCAGGAATCATATACACAATTAGTCTGCGGACACTTCTGAAAGACATTACCGTTGATGAAGAGCAATTCCAAAAGATCGTGAACGGCTTTAGATTGCTCAAATTGCCACAAGGGGAGTGCAGTAACGGCTGATTTCTTCGTTCGGAATTTGCTCTTTATGATACATTCGGATCGCTGGGAAATAGCTCTGGCTGCTCTGCCGCCCGGCTGGCAGCCTCTGTCCGCTTGCGGCCTGCCGCGCCAATCTGGCCCACCACTTCAAGAGTCTCTATCGCCTGTCGCGGCACGTAGATCCTCTGTGTATTCGAACGCGTATCCGGAGGCGTCAGCAGCAGTCCGGCGCCCTCCACCAGCGAGCGGTCGTTTGCCGCCAGGCCCTCCAGCTCCTCGCCGTCGGTCAGGGTCATGCGCAGCCACAAGCCGGGAGTCCTCGGGCGGATGGAGAAGCGCTTGTGCAGCAGCCGCTCCGGATTGGCGGTTTCGCCTGCCGGGAAGTCGCGCACGTAGCAGACCCACTTCACCTGATCCCAGCCAATGCGCAGAACTTTGCCGGTCAAATCCAGAATCTCCAACTCCGCCGCATTCTGGCCAAAGCTGACACCCGCATAGCCGGCGCACCAGTCGCGGCTGAACTTGCGTACGATGACAGGTTTGCGCTGAGAGGCCATCGCTATGGATTGTCGCATGGTATGGCAGTGCCGGGAAGGGAAAAAGCTGCAATTTCAGTGCACTAGGGCATAGCAAACTGGGCTGACTTGTGTTAATGTACGTTTTGCAACCCATGTTGGAGCCTGCTGTAAGAGTAACCGCATCAGGCACTTGGCTGTGAAAATCAGAAGGCGGAAGCAGGAAACGGAATGCCCGACTACATTTATCTTCTGGAAAATCGACTCTCGGCTGACCAGCAGGACGCCCTGCGCCAGGTGCGCGACGCTGCCCGCGAAGCAGGTACAGTTCTGTTTCTTACCGGGGACGCGGTGCGCGACCTCACCAGTGGACACGCCGTCCGCGATCTTGAAGTGACGGTGCATGGAAATGCGCTCAAGTTTAAGAAAACAATGATTAAGCTAGGCGCAAAGGTGTGGGGAGAAGACGATGACTCCCGCGCTCTTTACCTGTGTTTTCCCGGCACGGTTCGTGTCGATCTGGTCAGTGCGCACCGTGTTGAGGTTCCCAAGCCAGGCAAGATTGTCTATCACCCTGCTTCCATCCAGGAGGACCTGCGCCGCCGCGACTTTACCGTCAACGCCATGGCGATCTCTCTCAATGAGGGCTCCTTTGGGCTGCTGATGGACCCCATGAACGGTGCTGCCGACATCGAGTCCAGAATGCTGCGTCTGGTCTCCAACTACGGTTTCCTTGAAGAACCCTCCCTGCTGATTCGAGCTACCCGCTACATGACGCGCCTGGGCTGGGAAATGGACCCCAGGACCCGCATCCGTTATGACAACGCCAGGGAAGAAGGCGTAATCGAACGCCTTTCCGCCTTGGCCAGAAGGCGGGAACTTGAGCAGATAGGCCACGAGGAAGAGGGGTTGAAGGTTCTGCAGGCGCTCGAATCCGAGGGCTGGATGAAGGTCTTGTTCCCCATCTGGACCTCCGACAAGGCAGACGAGGCTGGGCTGATAGCCCTGCACGATCTGGCCGTCGAGTTGCTCCTGCAAGGCGTTCATGCCGATATGTCGGCGGCGCAGATGCGCTTGCTGACCGCCAAGCTGTCAAGCCGGGAGCAGTCTGCCCTGAAGAAGCAGATGCTGCGCCCCGGATTCGTCGATGAGTGGAGTGACCTGGACTCGATGGCTTCGGGATTTGCCAAAGTTTTGCTCGCCAAGCAGAATGCCACACCCTCCTCATGCTTCAAGCTCTTCATGAGCTATGACCCGGAAGCTATTCTCTGGCTTGGGTTTACCGCAAAGGACGCAACCGTCAAGGAACGCTTCAACCTCTTCCTCAAGGTTTGGCCTGAAGCTCGCCAGCGTATCCCTCACGCCCTGATGCAGGAGATGCGTATTACGCCCGATCTGCCTTCTTACGGTGAGATCGTTCAATCCGTCTTCCTGCAGTTGATCGATGGAAATCTCACCACTCCGGAGGATGCTCGCGCCTTCCTCGAGCCCTATTCGCCCCCTGCTCCGCCGCCTCAGGTCGTCATCAAGCGGCCACGCGTCAAGCGCGCAGATGCCAAGTTGAAGGGAGACGCCTTCGATGAGGAGTCCGAGGTCCACGTGGAAGACGATGAGGATCTCGACGACATCGGCGGAGGTGAGGACGATGTCCTGGATCTGGGCTTGGCGCTGCCCAAAATTGATTTGGATGTCGACCTGACCGAAGAATCCGACATTTCTGCCGATGAAGACGAGGATGAGGGAGAGGGTCATACTAAGAAGCCGGCTTCCAAACCGATACCGGTCAAGGGCGCTCCCAAAACGCTGGCCCAACCCAAGAAGGAAAAGGCAGAAAAGCCTCAGCAGGCTCCCAGTCACAAGGCTCAGCCAAAGCAGGAGCCCAAACCCGCACCGGCGAAGACTGCTCCAGCACAAGTAAAGAAATCAGTTCCTCAGAGCAAGCCAGCCGCCCCTAAGGCCAAGGCAAAGCTGCCGGTTCATACGAAGGTGCAGGCTAAGGTGAAGGCCAAGGCCAAAGCTGCTGCCAAGCCCCCGGCCAAGGCCGTGACTCACAAGTCCATGCCTGTTAAGAAGAAGCCTGTTTCTGCTCCAAGCCGGAAGCCGGCTAAGCCCGCGGCCAAGAAGGCCGCTCCCAAGAAGGCAAAAAAGCGCTAGTCGCTTTTACAAGTGCTGTATTTGGAAACGGCCCCCGCCAGGGCCGTTTTCTATTTACAGCCAATTTGCGCTCGGTTGCATAAAATTACATCTCGCTGGCGCACAATGTCCATTGGAGCTTCGGGCAGACAATGAAGGTGAATAGAGGAAGAGTGCGGAACAGTGTCAGGGATCTGCCCGGTCCGTACCAGGCTGACCCCCACCCCC